>Ga0172381_10000866_pt1 | contig 37736 bp, 55 predicted proteins | sample Leawel6488metaG_FD_119754 | JGI IMG/M metagenome (GOLD analysis project Ga0172381, IMG submission 119754) | Leachate microbial communities from a municipal landfill in Southern Ontario, Canada - Leachate well 64-88 metaG | ecosystem: Engineered > Solid waste > Landfill > Unclassified | place... | reverse complement strand
TAAATCCTCCAAGGTTTTTTCCCCGGTATAGGTTACTGTTTCTTCGCGCTTGCTGAATTCGGCCTTTCGCTTTCTCTCTAAAAACCATTGAGCGTGAACAGGCTGGTCAAGAGAGTCGTTCAGCGTTTTTCGGGCCTTTAACATCGGCAGTTGCTTGCAAGCGTGTTTTACAAGCGAAAAGTCCGGGTGGAGAGTTTTAAAATATCTCAACTGCTCTAACGAAACCCCTGCATAGGCGCAAGCTTCCTCATCGGTCGAATCTATTTTGTAAGCCGCTATCAAATCCCTCACTTTTAGCTGGTCAAGCCACCAGGCATTTGCGCTATTCAAAACCTTGAACTCTCCGAAGCTCTTGTCCGTTATGGTGTAAGCATATTTTTCCTCCTTCCCGGTTTGCCTGTCGGTCGGGTCTTTTTTTTCTTCTGGTTTTTCGTCTGACATATTTTATGGAGCGCCAGGGTCGGGATTGAACCGCCTCTTTGGATATGGAATATCCATGTGCTGCAATTACACTACCGGCGCATGATCTTATTATAGCTCTTTTTTTGATTTATTTCTCTCTTGGTAAGTAACCTTTTCCCCTTTGTACATTCCAGCCCCGGCTTTATCAATTTCTGCAAAGCTTAAAATCGGAACTGTGATCCTGCAACTTTTGTCTATCAAATAAATATACCTCAGCTGAAATCCGTTCTTTTTCTTGGCCCCGGTGAAATCTGCTTTTGATGTCCCATGCTTTGCTTTCGAAGTTCCGTCTGCCAGCTGATAAATGGTGCTGTTTTTGTTTATGCCGCAAAGTTTAAACCCGCTCGCGCGATATATTGTCCCGTCTCCACATTGTGTCCCATCTGCAAAAGATAAAAGCCATTTGATGTGCGGCGCAAATTTTTTAATCAGTCTAATTGATACCGCGATGCATCTGCTTTCGCTGCACCTTGGCAGATGCTCGTCAAAAGCCATTCTGTTAAGTTCCAGGAAGCAATTCCACCCCTGGCTGACTGTAAGGCCGGTATCTACTAAGCCAATCACTTTCCGCTTGTCGATGGACGCTCCGTATTGTAATACCCCATGCAGCCGTTGGTCCAGGAAGCACCCAAAATGCAAAATGGAGTAGGGGACAGCTGTGCCGCTATAATGAACTTTCCTCACAAAATCGCTCGCCATTTTTGACGGGATCACCCGAACCTCTATGTCTTTAACTCTGTCCATCTTTTGCTTTGTTCCTTTCCTCAAAAGTTATTTTTTCTCCCTTGTACATTCCGGCGCCCAATTTATCTATCGTTGAAAAAGGAAGCACCGGAACATTCAACTCGCATGTCTTGTCTATAAGATAAACATACTTCAGTTGGTTTCCCTTGATCGGTTTCCACTTCCGAAATTCGTTGCTGATTTTCAGATGGTGGGCCTGAATAATATGCACGAGCTGGCCGTTGTCCGGGTTCACTCTCAAAGCTGTATTCTCTACTATGCCAACAAGCTTGAAGCCGCTGGCCCGGTAGATCGTACCATCGCCGCATTGCGTTCCGTCCGCGAAGCTTATTATCCACTTTACTTGCGGCGCATGCTTTTTGATAAGCTTTATCGTTATCGCTATGCAGCGGCTTTCGCTATTCGCCGGCAATTTTTCATCAAGCGCCATTCGGTTCAATTCTATAAATTCGTTCCAGCCGGTATTTTTAACCAACCCGATCGTCCCTTTTTTGTTTATGCTCGGGCCATAGCTGAGAACCCCATGCAGTACCCCCCCCAAGAAGCAACCGAAATGTAGGGTCGAATTCGGGACGACCTTTCCGCTGTAATGATTTTTCCGAATAAAATCATTTCCCAAGCTGGACGGGATCACTCTGACGATGATGTCTTTTGCTGTTGCCATTGTTGGAAAATAGTATAAAGCGCGTTGCCATTGCTGTTTAAATTTCCGAAGGTCTCACAATTTTTATATTCTGCCGTCTCTTTTATTTCCGATATCGCCTGTTTAATTTCTTCCGCTTGCTCGTTGGACAAAGTAAATGTCATTTGTTGCAGCGGAGTTTTTTCTCCACTTGGTAGAACAAAACTTGTCCCGAAATCGTCCTCGCTAAGAATAAGAGTTTTGTCGAACCCTGTAAGGTCAATCATGCTCTCCGGCAAAAGCTTCAACTCCGCGACTACGAGATCCATATCAAAGCCGCTTTCGTTCAATTTATTGTCTGCCAGGCGGTAGGCTTTGGCTTTTTCTTCACTGAGCTCAACTTGCAGAACCGGGACCTCTTTCATACCGAGAAATTTTGCGGCCTCGTACCTTCCATGGCCCACAATAATTACCCCCTCTTTGTCCACAACTATTGGCTGGTTAAAACCAAACTCTTTTATGCTCGCCGCCACTTGCTCGATCTGCTTTTTGTCGTGCTTTTTGGCGTTGTTCGGATATGGTTTTATTTTTGAAATATCCATGTTTTAGTCCCATTTCCAACAATCGGCCATCGCCGGGTTGGATTTTATCTCGTCAATTACTTCTTTCGGCAATAAGTCTCCCTTGTGGATAAGCTTCGAGCCGAAACGAAACTCTTTCCTCGCGTGATATTTCCTGCAACTGATCGGCCGGCCGGGTGGTATTTTCAAACCTCCCTCGTCCAGCTCATACTTTGATTTTCTCCAATACATTGTCCCTATCCAATCCCTGAAATCTTCATCTGCGACCAGCGCGTCATTTATGGACAGGAAATGCGAATCCGTCCTTATCTTTTGAACTAAAAACTCGGTAGTGTTCGCCGCCTTGAAGTCTGTTGTTTTCTCCGGGGTCAATCCCATGAGGTTTCCATAACAAGACCTGAGAGCGTAGGCTCTTTCCGGCCCCACCATTCCCATTACAGTTTTCAGTTTTTCTTTGTTGAAAATCATCGGAGCATGGACCTCAAAATCTATTGCGTCCGAGATCCCCATGGCATCGAGTCTCTTTCTGGTGTCCCAAAGAGATCTGAAATAATAGCCGTTCTTGCTCGGGTGCAAATTTAACATTTCGGCAATAGTGCCGCGCGAATAGTACGGAATTTCCTCTGTGTTTTTTAAAAAGAAAAAATCGTCATTCATCAAAACAAAATCCTTGCTTATCCTCCTGTCTTCCGCCGCGGCCATATACTTGACCATGGCATTTAAAATTTTGTTGCTGTATAAATCTGGCTTGGCAATGTGGGTAACATTTTGCAGCCATTCGGGACATTCACCGATCACGAAAACTTCGCCGGCGGCCGGGAAAAAGCTCTCCACGCTGCGGAGCGAATATCTTATCTCGTTGTTGTTCCACCTCGAGCCATTGCCGAGGATATAGACTAAGTCGATTTTTTCCATAATTCTAACGCATTTATCAATTTATTTTTTCGCTCCTCTAAACCGTCAATCGAAGGTATCAACCAGCCCTTTCTTTGTTCTTGCCGGCCGGTTCCCAAAAAGTAGTCCTGGAACTTGAAATCTCCGCCGATAATTCTATTGCTGTACCGCACCCAGGTGGCCCGGACCCCATACGCTTCCGCTATAATTATACCATGAAGGCTCGAAGATATTATCATTTCGCAAGATTTTATCTCCTCGACCACTTTTTGCCAGTCGGCTTGAATATCTATCCAATGCTGACCGTCTTTTTGCTCCACGATATCCTTGTCAATGTAATGCGGCACGACCCCGACCTTGTATTTTTTCTCAACTATCGGGTCATAAACCAAGGGAAGAAGCAGCGCCGGGTCGCCGTATACCTCCGGCACATCTCCCCTTGCTATCAAAGCCCTCGTTTTAGGCCCCCTGACGGCCAGGAATCGGGCGCCAGGTGGAGATTCAATGATCTTGTCCCTTATGCAGCCAGTACCCCACACAACATCGTTGGCGCGCAATGCTGACATCACGCTTCCGACTGCCAGCATCTTCCCCCGGATTTTCCGGCCGCAGGGTTCGTAATCAATCCCAAAGTGTTCGAGTATCGGCTGGCTGACCATGTCGCCGGCGTTGTTGTGCTTATCGTCTAAAAAATAAACTTTCATCGTTTTTTTCTACCCTGTAAGTGAATAATTGTCCGGGGATAGTCCAGCCCTCCGTATTGGCAACCGACCAGTCCCTTTTTTGTTAAATTTCCCTCTATGCCGCGCGATCCTGGCAGCACCGAAATCCTATTTATCAAATTTTTAAGATAATATTTACGGTCAATAATGTGCGGATTGTTGCTCAAATTATCCGTCTCGCAATACTTCACCCCGGCCGCTTCTTTTTCAATCATTACCGTTTGCCATTTCATCAACTGCTCGGTAATTGTGTTCGGGTGCTTGCTAAAGCGGAAATGATATATCCCGGCTTTCGCCATTGCTGCTAAAATTTCATCAATGCTGTGCGTTATATTTTGAAAGGTCCAGTCATGCTCGAGCTGGAAAAGATAATCGGCTTCCGATTCTTTGATCGAGCGGACATATCCGTCCGACAGGCCCGAAGTCATCACTATATTTTTTGTCGCGAAGCTGCTCTCAATATTCGCCTTGTATTGCTCAAAGGCCACATTCTTTGGGCCGGGGTCAATAAATATTCTGAAAGGCATTTCCCCGAATGTGTCCAGGAACGACCTCATCGTTGCTTTGATTATCTTCAACCTCGGAGCTGACCTCGTGCAGTTGGTAAAAATATTCAACTCAATTTTCATATTTTTTGATCTGTTCTTTTTATCCTGGTGCTATCGTTCAAATTATGAATCGACATCTCCGCAAACCCTTCCGGGACGAGAATTGTCTTGTCTGCATAAAGCGGCATTCTGAGGTGGCTGGTGTGATATGCGAATTTAAAATCTTCAAAGCTCGGCTGATAATAAGCGAATATCGGGCTGCCTCGCTTCTCGGTGTATTGGTCCATCTTATACCTGGCCCCGGCCGCCACATCAAATTTCAACGGCTGAAAGCTGACGAGCAATTTCATCGGGCAGCCTTCGCAAACTGAGCGAACTTTTTCTATAAAATTTGAGCTGACAAGGTCATCGCTATCAAGGCCGATCTGTATTTTGTATTTTTCCAGCCCGACCACATTTTCCCAGGGAGTGTAATCTATAAAAAGGTGCGAGTCTCTTTTTGCGTAGGTCGCCTGGAATGTTTTTATCTTTGGGCTCAAATCTTTGAACCAATGCTCGTGATGTTTTTCGCACCATATCGCGATATCAAAATTGTCGTCCGTCTGGTTAAGCAAGCGCGGCAATACCGATTCGCGGTAATATCTAAAGCGCCATTCAAGGTCCGGGTGGTTCTCCGGATAGTGAAATCTGGTGATCACTGCAATATCGTTCATTTTATTTTTACAAAAATTCTCAAAATTTTTATCCACGCCCACATCGGAAACCAGTCTGGCTTTGGCTTCAAGAACCTGGCATTTTCTCGCGCGAGGTCCTCTGTTATTTTTCCATACTTTGCCTCGAACTGTTCCCTGAACGAGCGGCGCATTTTTTTGTCTTGTTTTTGGCTCATTGCTTTGGTGTTTATTGTTATGTCGGGAAGACAGGAGATGAACCTGTGTCACCCGGTACAGACGGATCGACTCGTCTGCCGGGTATCCTACTTAGACGACTTTCCGAAATGGAGGAGCGGAGATTATTTCCGCCCCCTGGCCACTGTATATTCGGGAACTCCATTCTCTAAAAATTCGGCCAGAACATCTTGGTAGATCTCTGGAAATCTTCGGAGAATATTGTTCTCTTTTTTTGTGATGGCTATTTCAAGCTCATCGTGGCACTTCCGGCAGATGTAAATAACATCTGAATTTTTCTTCTTGCCCCAAACGGCCCGGCGCCATTTGTGGTGTTTGGTTAGCTGATTGCAAAACCTTTTACAAATTGGACATTTACCTTTGAACATCGTCCCTCTCTCCATAGTGTTGACAGTTGTCTTTCTTGCATCGCTCTAATATCCAAGGTTGAATTTTAACCTCGGGGTTTGCCTTGCAATAACCAACTTTTTCCATTTTCCTCACCTCTTTTAAATGTGCTAATTGATTTTAGCACGATTCTGCTTTTTAGCTCTGGCGTCCTGCCGATCTACCCAGGCGCAACTTTGGAAAATCGGTGTGCCGTTCTTCCTCTCAAAGTTGGTCAACATTTTCCTGGCCATCTCTTTTTTTATCTCGTGATCCCTGTTTGTGTTTGCCATTTTTATTTTTTTAAAATTTTTAATATTTCAAATTGTAAAGAATGAACCAAGCTAAACCAATCCGGCCGACCTCCAACTCCATCTTTAATATCTAAATTCAAAACCCACAAATCAAAAGTCCTTTTCACCTCCTCGTTATTGTAAAATTCCTCTAACTTTTCGGCTGGTGTCATTTGTTTAATTTTAAACGCTTTTTATATCTGTCTTTTTTAAATTTCGCGAGCCAGGCGAATAAATCTCTCTGCCGTTCCTCCTCCTCTAAGATCAACCCCTGAGCTTCGGCGGCCCACCTTTGCTCTCTCTCGCACATCGGGCATTGATATTCCGGGCCAATGGTTAAATTGTGCTTTTTGCAATAGTGATTTTCCATTCTTTTGCCTAAGCTTTTCCAGCCGCCTTTTGTTTGCATCTTCCGCAAATTTTTTCAGCTTTGTTTTTGGAGCGAAAATATTTTCCGCACCGATCACAAAGGCAACGGTTTTTCTTATTGCTGCTCATCTTTCTTGAATATCTCTTTTATCCCCGTTGAATTCAAGCCAAGACCCTCCATCGTTCGGCAAACACCACAATTTTCCGCGATATTCCCTGACCTCCATGTCTTGATAATACCTCTTTTTCGCTTTTGCAAAATCCTTTTTCCATTGCGCGCTATTCCTGAACCATGTCGCAAGCCGGCGATTGACCTCAAAAGCTTTTTCCATTTCCCACCTCTGCCGGCGGCCGGATAAAGATTTTTCAGTCCAGTGAGAAATAAATTTCTTCACTTCCAGGCGAACTTTGTCCTCCGGCACTCCTTTTTCAACGAAAAGCTTGATGTTCGGCTCCGGGTCTTTTATAAAATTCCTCATTTCGTCCGAGGGTGTTGGAATGGCTACCTCCGGCTCGACCTTTTTGACCTTGTCCTTGTTCTCTAAATATTCGGATATCAATTTAAAAGATGCCGGCATGTTTACTCTGAAATGCACTGTCGCCGGCCGGCCGGCGAGTTTTTCTTCGATCACCCCAAGGTTCCGTCCAAGCTTGCGCGCGTTCTCTTGCTCTTTCCTGCTCAATGCCGTCTCCTCAAAAATATCCTGGCGTGTTTTATAAATCCAGCCTTCCGGGTCGTTTGTTTTATCTTTCCAGTAATAAAGTTGAGACCACAATATCCCAAGCTTTACTGACCCGAACGCTTTTGCGATCACTGGCTGAAAAGCCACCGGGCGCTTTAAAAATTCACTGATGATAGTTTGGTTATCCATAGAGAATTTGTCTGTCTTAATTATAAATAATTTGTAAGCACAAGGCAAGGGGACAATTTAATAATCGGAATAGTCCACCTCGTTCGGTAACGGAATGTAAAGCTCTAAACCGCTGTCTTGGCTAAGACCCTCGGGTTTGGTCGGCAGCGCCGCCCACCTGATGCATTTTTCCCAATACTCCCGATATGCCTTGTCCGTAAGCTCTGTGGTGCTTAAAATCCGCTTGTAGCGGTATAGTTTCGGTCCTGTTGGGGTTTCTATCTGTTTGCTTTCTTCCTCGGCCAGAAACAGGCTTTTAAGCAGATTGTGGGCCTCCTGGTCGTCTATTCCCATCTCCTCGGCCACCATGCGAGCGACAACGGCATGATAAAATTTTTCTTCCTGGCGACTGCGATCCTTATGCCAAACTTTGACGATAATATTCACCACCTTCCCCTCCAGACTTGCGATGTAATTTTGAAAAGATCTCGTGTCTTCAAAAATAAGCCGTCCATCTTGAACCGTCCCCTTAAACTTCGGATATATTTTTCTCTCGTGAAGTGCCATGTCTATTTTTTTAAACATTTTAAACCCCACCCTATCATTTTCCGAGCGCAATCTTCGCAAACATCATACTGTTTTTCTTTCCCGAAAAATATAAATTTTCGCTCCATCATCGAAATAGCCATCGCTGGAGACATTTGTTCCGAAAGTTCTTTCTCACAAAAATCGCAAACCTCGACTCTTTTTAATGCTTTTACCTCTTTAAAAATTTTCATTTTTTGGTGTATTCAATTTGAATTATCTCTGCCTCGACCCGCGGATTTTCTTTGTCCAGGCAGCCGGTGTAATATTCTGTGTGATCTATAAACTCATCGCTGTCGTCCGGCAAACACCCACAATGCACCAGCGCATCGCAAAAGAATTTCTCCTGTATGCAAAGCACATTCGAGCGGTCTGATGTCCGGCGGCTTCCTTTAAAAAGATAAAATTTGATCACTATTTTTCCCCTGAATTTGAACCCGGCCAGTTTTTCTTTTATCTCCTCGGCGTATTGCGCCTTGACCATATTGCTGACGATGTAGTGCCAATTTCGATAGTTGTTGAGATTAACGATGTATTTTTTAGGCGGCATGGTCTTCCGGGGAAGCATTACGAAAAGAGGAAGAATTATTTTCATTTTACTTATCCACTCTCAACAAATTGCTCTTGCTGATTCTCTGCAAATTTATTCCTGATAGATATTCCATAATTTTGTTTCTTTCCATTTTTCCTACGCTTTTGAGAAAACAAAAGGTGACAATCAGCCCATTTTCAGTCTCCTCAATCTTTTCTATCCTGCCAATAATTTCATCTGACGATTGTATTTTTTTTATTTTCATATTTTGTACCTTGCGGCCTGATCATACCGGCCGTATTTTTTGGTTAAATATCCGGCCATCTGTTCGAGCCGGTGTCTTTTTATTTCTTCCGGGCTGGCCCGGCAAACCATTATCCATTCGAGCCGCTCTTTTACTGCTCGCTCGTAGGCTCGGTCGTGGATTTTCTTGCTCAATGGAATTATGCAAAACTTTTCGCTGTATTGGCGCCCGTTAACTTTTACATGATGCCATTCTATCGCAAAGAAATTTCCAGTGATCGCGCAACGGTGATACCAAGGGTCGGAATCCATCTCTTGCCGAAGCTTCGGCGGTATCGGCTTCATAAAAGAGACTGCTGCGGCCCTACCCATTTTCTCAAACACTCTTTCATTCCTTTTGTCGCCTCGAATATCTTTATCGCCCGGCCTTCCAGGGCCTCGATGTTCTCTTGCAGCTCCTCCGGGGTTCCGGCATACCAATACCCGTTGACGCTCGAACAAATTGGCTCGCCCTTTTGCCTCAATGAATTTATGATCTGCCGCAATCCGGCGGTAGGTTTTCGCGGGTCTCCGTCCGGCACATAAATTATTTCCCGAATCCTGGTGTCCTTGATCGCGCTTTTCTCTCCCACGCATTTTTTTAAAATCGTGAGGATCCTCTCCTCAACAGTTTGGTCAATCATTATTCAATAACCGGGGTTAACGCAATTTTGTAATATTGGCCGACCTTGTCTTTTTCGCGGTTTAGCCTTTCCACCACCTCGCTTTTAATGGCGAATATTACTGTCGGCTCGTTGCCACGCCAGTCTGCGTTAACCACCCTGGCCGGGAATTCGATGTCCTTGCAAGCCTTTTTCGCTGACTCTTTCTCGTCCTCAATGTCGGCAATCTCTTTCTCGAGGTCTTTGATGTTCTGCTCCCTGACTTTGTCAAAAAGGGAAGCCTCCTCTTTCATCATTGCGATATTGTCCTGGACGGTCGTTATCCTCCGGGCGTAAGGCTCCTCATCAAAGGTAAATTTCACATCGTAGCTGGTATAAACCTTTTCAAAAGAGCTGTGCAGCACGAGCATAATATTCCAGCCGGCGCCAAATTTCCAAACCATTTGTTTAAGCTGAAATTTTGCTACCTTGGTCAAAGGATTTTCCTCAACCGATACCCCAACCAATTCAACTTTTTCTATAATTTTTTTTGGTGTTTTTTTTGCCATGTTAAAAATTTATTTTTTATAATTCGTTGTGATCTCTGACCTCAAATTTTGCGGCCTCTAAACTTGGAAAAACTGTAAGGGTCTCCTGCTGCAAGGAAATTCCAATCTGCCCTTCTTGAAAATACTCGACCCTCTTTCCTCCCTCGTAAGAATAATTGATATTCTTTATCGGCGCCCTGGCGATTTTAGCGAAAAAATCAGACGCTTGTTCGAGGGTTTCAAAGTACAAATCGGCATTTCCAATATGTACGATGTAATATGTTTTTGTTATCGGGTCTGTGTTCATCAAATTAACTCCTCCTCCACGATTTCGCCGATCCTTTGCCATGCCTTTTTTTGCCTTATTTTCATCTGCAAACAATCGGCTATCGTGCGTTTGGTTTTAAATCTTATAATTTCTCCCGTTAGCTCTACCTCGCCGGCCGGCGTCCAAATTGTCGGCGCATAAACGAGCTCGATGTCTTGCGGAATTTTACCGGTGATCGCCTGAGCGACTACGCAATAAAATGTTATCTGTCCGCAAGCGTCTACCATTTTTTGCGTCCACCTGCCTGTCCCGGTCTTGTACTCTTTTATCGCGGTTAAATCTTTCCGGGCGCTGTCTATTTTTGACAGGAGGGGAATTTTCACTCCCCCCACATCAATGGTCGCCTCGAATGTATTGTCCATCAGCTCAAATTTCGGCAGACAGGCGACTATCAAATCGTTCATCGCGTCCCCTGTTTCTTCCCCGGAACAGAGAGCGTCTGCAATTATGCTCCCAAGATTTATTCCCCGGTTTTTTAAGCTGAAACCCTCTAAATAGATTTTTTTGTATTGCTTCTCCGAGCTTTCAAGGGTATTCAGCTGCGTCCAGGACAAGTGATCGCGTGGCCTCATCATATTTTTCCAGCGTCAATTTTTTTAACGAATTTTATCTCTCCAATCCTCGAATCTACGGCGGCCAGGATGTCCCTCTTTTGGTCGGCTGTATATTTATCCGACCCGGCAATTTTATCCTTGTACTCGGTCAAACCTTTTTCGTTTTTTGACTGAGAAATAATTTCCATTGCCTTCTCAAAAGCGCTTATCCCTGTACTGGCTGCATCTGTATCGTTATCTCCTGTCATAATTCCGAAAGCATTGCAAAACGCTACCCTCTTGGAAAATGTAGCAGCTGCGGAAACTACTTGCGGCGCTGACATAATCCCGGTTTGCGCCCCGAGCGGAACCTTGAAAGCACTTGATTCAGAATGTCCGGCAATATGCTTAACGATACAGGTTGACTCGACCTTGGTCTCGTTTTTATCATTTTGCGTTACCTCGGTTTTTATCGAATAGCTGAATCCATTTTTACTTATAAACGGCCTGACCTGAACGACTATATCTTCAAGCGGCGCGTAATAATAAGCAACCGGGCCGTTTTTTACCGATCCTCCGGCTTTTTTCTTTTTGATAACCGGGCATTCTCCTTGAAAAGTAGCCATGGCTGCGTCAAAAAGCTCTTTCGCCTTTTCCGCTTTCAGCTCCCGGCGCATAGCGAGCAATCTTTCCAGGCTCTCTACTGGCACATTTTGGTCTATGGCTCGGCCGATCAAATTATCAATTTCGCTTTTTCCTTGGTTTGGCATTATTGCCACTTCCTCGTTTTTTTTTATGATCTGAGTTTCTCCTTTTTCAATCGGCGAAACCCTTATCATTTTGTCTTTTGGTGATTTCATGTTTTGTTTGGTGTTAAAAATTATTTATTTTCGACCTTTACCTTTTTTCCGAAAATTGGATACGGTGATGTCTCCTCGATCAAGCGACCCTCTTTATCCGCTATAAATTTAATCTCATCTCCCCTGACCACCGCATAAACATCGAAAAGCCCTGTCCATTCCTTTGGTTTTGATGTCCCTACCCTGACCTTGAATTTCTCATCAATAAGCAAATCAAAATCCACCTGCTCGATGTCCGAAAAATCCCGTACAGCATAGCCGAATCTCCAAAGCTTGTTTTTTACTTTTTCTGTCGGCGTTTGTTTGTTTTCCATAGTCTTATTATAAATCATTTATAAATCAATGCAAGCCCCTTGTTGGGGACAATTTTATTTCCTGGAAGCAACCCTGGCGATCAAGGAATTTATCAAATTAACAAGATAATCCCTGAACCCTGAATTTTTCTGCCAGTAATTCTCCTCTGCGGCGGTCGCCACGCCTGAGAATTTTTGCCGGGAGTAAAAGCTTGTCGCCAGAGCCTCTTTGTTCAGATGCTCGTTCCCCTGGCCCTCTAAGGCTTCCAAAGTCTCCGGGGTCTCGAATTGGATATAATAATGGCCGCACTCGTGGGCGTGGACGAGGTCTTTCATAAACTCCGGGAGGTCGGCTTTTACCGATATCTGGTTTATGTTCGGGTCAAAGCACCCGAGGGCGCTTTCCATGGCACAAGGAACCTGCTCGTAGATCACTGGTAGGTCGCAATAAATCATGTTTAAAATGGAATATCTTTGACATCAATTCCGCCCTCGTCCGGGCCGAAATCTTCGTCCTCAATGGTTGGTATATCTTCCTCGACCGGGGCCTTGCTTTTGGCTGTTGCTCTTGTTGGCGCCTTTGCAGCCGGCTGGCTCGGCTCTGCAAGGGCTGTTTTAGCCCCCTGGCTTGCGTTCTGCCGGGCTTTTTGCCCGAAATCAAACTTCTCTGCGATTATGTCTGTTTTGTAGCGCTTACCGCCAGAATTTTTGTCTTCCCAAGAGCTTGTCTTGAGGCGGCCCTGGATAAATATTTCGTCTCCTTTTTCAAAATAGGTGGCTATGTTTTCCGCGGTGCGGCCGAAAGCCACAACGCTATGGAACTCTGCTTCCTCCTTTTTCTGGCCTTGCTTATCTTTCCAGGTGCGGTTATTCGCCACCCGGAATGAAGCAACCTGCGATCCATTCGGGGTCATTCTCAGCTCCGGCTTTGCTGTTAGCCGGCCGACAATTTGCACAAAATTCAAATTCATATTTTTTAAGATATTAACTTTTTAATTATTTTTACCTTTTCCTCTCCCCAGGTGCGCTCGATCAAAAACTCGGTGAGCAATCGCATTTTTTCAACCGGGGCCAAATCTTTTATCTTGTCCGCTATCAGCTTCTCGTAGTCAAAAAATGAATAATTGTCCCGGACGGTCTTTTCGGCTTTCCACCCATGGCGCTTACAAATTGGCCGGGTTACTGTCGTTCCGTTTCCCTTAACCAACAGCTCAATTAAAATATCCAGGGTTTTTTCCTCAACCGGCCAGGCAATCTTTTTCAGCCCGGAAACAATCTGTTGCTCCAATTTTGCAGATTTGTCCTTCTCTTTTTTTTGTTCGGCGAGTCTGGCTTCCCTCTCTTTCGGGGATTGCTCATAATTTGTCCGGCTATGGTGAACCTCACATTTTTTGTTTGAGCAAATATCAAAGGTATCTCCAATGGTCGCCCCTTGTGCCACAATAGCGCCATGAACACTTTTGCATCTATCTTTCGCATGTTTGCCGATCACATCGTATTCGCTTTTAGAGAGAATCCCTTTTGCCGGGTTAGAATATTCTCCCGAAACCTTGGTCAATTTTTCTTCCTTGGCCCGGTAATTTACATAATTGTCCATCTTGCGCTTCCAGCACTTTAAATCGGTACAAGCCCCGGCTTTTACTTCCCCAAACAAGCTCGTGCTCGCCGGCTTGCATTCAACACAAAGCCCGACTATCTTTTCCATTTTTTCATCTCCGAGCCAAGGCTGCCGGCTGATAGGTGAATAAATATGTTCCTCAATCCAAACTTTCAAATCTTTAACCGATACCGGGCGGTAGCTTTCCGTAACCTCTTTTAAAGCCGCAACCTGGTCGCCGGCCGAAAGCTTCGCAATCAATACCGCAATCCCGTCCACTATCTTGCCGGCGCGGTATGCAGCGGCCGGCTTTGCCGAGAGGTTTGTCAAAAATAAACGCTGCCTGATGTAGCCCTCTGGCTTTCCCACTTTGGCGGCTATGCTCGCGACCTCATAATGCGAATCCTCCACAAGCTTGCGGAAGCTCATTCCCTCCTCAATCGGGTGGATATCCGAGCGCTGCAAATTTTCAATTATCTGAACCTCTTTCGCTTCGTCATCGGTCAAGGTCATTATCCTCGCCGGTATGTCTTCCAGCTGAGCAATCTTTGCCGCGCGGAACCTCCTGTTGCCGGCAACAATTTCGTAATATTCCGGTTCAACCGTTCTTCCTTTAAGCCGAACAATCACCGGCACGATGACCCCTTTTTCTTTTATGCTGGCGACCAGCTCGTCAAATTCTTTTCCCTCAAATTCTGTGCCGCGAGGGTTTGTGTCCGATTCATAGGCCGTGGCCACTTTTATTGTTTGGTTTTCCATGTTTATTTTATCGGCGCGTTAATAATTATCCCATGGTGGTCGCATTGCTCTTTCTGCCACCCGGTCTGGTAAAAAAGCGGGTAGTCTTCGGCCTGTTGCTGCCAAACCCGACACTCGTATTGCTCATGGGCGTCTAATCCAGATTGTCCAAGAACAAACCCTATAAGTACGAAAATTATTATTAAAAATGCTCCCCCTATTGCCTCCAACAAATTCTCTGATGTTATTCTCATGTTTAAGCTGACATTGAATTACCGTTTTTTATTTCCACTCCGGGGATCTCTATCCCGGCCAGGGCGACCTTCCTGACTTTGACCATATCAATTTCCCAATACTCGTCCGGCACTTTTCCGCGATCAACTATCACCACCTCTTTGACTGCCCGGATTGTTAGTTTGGCGCCGCTTTCCGACACCACCGTTTTGACCTCGGGGCCTATTTTTTCAATTCTTTTAAGCGCCACCTGCTCTTTGATTTTTCCGGCTTCAAGCTTTGCGGCGATCTCGTTCTCTTTTTTTACCCTCTTGGCTTCCTCGGCGGCCATATAAATCCGGGCCTTGTCTTTTAAAGCCATCTCCGCCCGGATGCATTCCTTTTCAAAAGGTAAATATTTTTCTTGCGCCGTCCTGATAATCTCTCTTGCCGGATCGGTGAACTTTTCCATTTCCGCCCGGACCATTTTGCCAAGACCTTTGACTATTTTTATTTTATCGGCGACTTGGCATAGAGTTGCGTCATCAACCACATCAGTTGTCGCAACCATCTGCCGCATACTGTCCACTCTGCTCTCAACGACTTTGATGTCCAGCGCTGTCGTTGTCTCCGCGCTGTTTGGTGTTTTTGCCATTTTTTTTGATGTTATTTTTTATTACTTTTACTAATTTTGGCTCCTCTACTTCGAAATTTTCTAACTCATTTTTCCAATCTGGCCCGAGGACATCGACCGGGTCCTCGCCAAACGCTTCTTCAAAATCTTTCTTGGTCATGCTTTTTTATAATAGCCATAAACGCACCTTGTCCCATCTCTGCTCGGGTCGAAAGTGTCGTGAATAACTCCATCAATTACCGCTACCATGTGTCTTGATACTGATACAATCAACCGGCCCCTTGGCAACTCCTCCTCGCGCAAGTGAACCCGGCAGCCCTGGCCGAATTTCATTGTCGGAGTCCAGTTCCAGCCGAGGGTTCGCAAATATTCTCTCCTCGTGTCTTTGAACACCCCTGTCCTGGCGCTTGACCGGCCCCTGGCGCGCTTTTCAGCTTTGGCCGCGGCATTTATCTGGTCATAAACTTCTTGGTAGGGCAGCTGCGCCGCGATCGCTATCGCGCGGCAAACGCAATCCCCGGTCAATCCCTTGTACCCGGCGGCCGCTCGGCCGCCATCGTCTTTTATAAATTTCATGTTTGGTGTTTTTAAATTATTAAATCCTCTCTGCCGGCTGCATCGTATAGGCATATCCATATTTAAGCATTTCCAGGAATTTTCCCTCTGGCAAATATCCAGTATTGAGCCAGCCTCTTTTTTTGCTTTTTACTATCTCCGCTTTAACCTCTATTGGCGAAACGCTCATGGCGTCCAAATAAACCGGGGTGATCCTCATTCTTGCTTTTGCCATTTTGTTTCTGCCAGGGCTTATTGTTTCGCCCCGGCAGTTTTATTTTTTGGTTATGCCTCTACAAATCCGTCAAACCATTTTCCCTCTTTCCTGGTTTCCAGGTCGCTGCACCATTTTTGAGCTTGTTCGAGAGTTAATCCTGTCCGTATAATTGCCCTTCTTCCGCTTTTGTAAAATCTGACAATGTTGTAATATTTCATGTTTTATTTTTTATTTTTTTTAATTGCTATTGCAAAATTTCCGCAGCAATTTGAAACTTCTATCCCAATGAATTCGTCTGTCTCAAATTTTGAAAAATGGTCCCGGCCGCCGAGTACCAGCCATGCGCCTTGAATTCTTAATGTGTTCGCGATCGTCATTATTGTTTCGGCTGTCGGGACAAACTCTGCATTCCTGTCCAATATTATTCCGTCAACTTGTCCGTCAAAATTTGAAGTGTTTTTTATCCATAATTTCCCGGCATTTTTAGCTATAAAGCTCTTTAATGTTGCCAGCGTCATTTTCTTTTCGGCTATTGGTGTTTCCATTTTTTTGCTTTGTCCGGCTACCTTATTGTTTCAGCTGCCGGCATTTATCTTTTTATTTTTTGGTTAGCAGCGGTCGGTTCCCAATCTATTAAACTCTTGGTAGAGCCTTTCGATGCCCTGGCCGCTGCTATATCTATGTTATAAATCATTTATAATTTTAATGCAAGAGGGGGGATGGGGACACTTCCGAAAAGAAAGGGTGGGGGTTCTCTTGAGATAATCTCTGTATATGAATAGTTGTCCCCAAAAGGGCATACTAAAAGCCCCAAAAGGGCATACTACTTGCGCACCTGTCCGCCAGCCTTCCCCTGGTTATCCCCAACTTTTCCCGGCCTAAAAGACAGAGGTTTCCGCTTCATTTGTCCGATATATTTTTCTATTGCCTGAATTATTTCCTTTTTAAAATAAAAACGGCTGCCGATCATAATCATCGGAATTTCGTAATGCCTGGAAGCATTTTTGGCTATTCTAAGATCGGCACCAGTCATTTTTTTTATCTGCTTGTTGTCAAACATTTCAGAGGTGTTCGGGTTTGGCAGTTTTTTATTGTATCTCGGATTAAATTTTGTTATGAGCTCCAGCTCTGCTTTGTCCATTTCGTCAAACCCATCGCATTTTATAAAAAAAACCCTACTGAATTGCTTATCGAACTCATGGCTTGCGATCCGACCGAACAGAGATTTTTTGCTTTTTCCAACATACAAAACCTCCCCATCATTATCGGTAAGGAAATAAATACAGGGGCCTCTTTTTATTGAAATTTCTTCCGCGCCATTTGCTTTGATAATGTGCATATTTTTATTTTTAATTTAGTTATAATATAAGCATAAATCATTTATACACTCATATCAAATCAACTTTTCCCCAAGAGAAAAGCCCCCGAGAGGGAGCTTTTCAGCATGCCGAAGCATCAGAGCGCCGGCCACCAAACGAACCGGGCTCTTGCAACATTTTATCATAGATTTTAAAATGTGAATACGGAATGTCTCTGCTCGCGGAGCATGTCCGTTTGCTCTCCGCGTAAAATTATTTTTTTGTTAGCACTGAAAAATAATCGAAGTTCGTAAAACTCTATCATATCAAAAACCAGGTCCGCGAGAGCCTGGTTTTTGTTTGCATAGATATTCCGGTCCGATGCATAGATATTACTTTCCGACGTATGGCTTGGTTTCGTCTCCTTTGTTCGCAAAATAAAAAGCGAAAGCTGACCCGGCCAGGATCATGAAATCGCCGGACGATAACCTGCCTATAATAAACGCAACGCAAGCGGTCAAAGTCAAAAGCAAAAACGATATTTTGGCTGCCGATTCTAAAATGTTTGTCATCTTATGGATATCTTAATTCTAAATCTTTCTCTGTCGCCGGCCCGACCTGGCGCCCTTGCAGAGCTGCCAATTCCTCCGGCGAAGCTACTTGATATTTTTCTTGATATTTTTTAACTGCCTTGGCGGTTATTGCTCCGTACAATCCGGTGCTGCTTTGCTCCATCGGGAATTCGCCGTCAAATTTTAAAACATTTTGGAGATTTTTCACGCGATCACTAACCTCTCCAAATTGCAGCCGGCCGCCAATGTAAGACGGTTTTTCCAGGACAAGGTCTTGCGGCTCTGCTTCGGGTAGTGTCGCTCCATTCATCAAGTCGAAAGAGTACCCGGCATAAACGCACCTCGTTTTGATAAAATCCTCGGTAATTATGCGCTGGCCGCTATCTCCTGTAAATATCGGGGCAGAATCTTCAAAGCACAAAGCCTTTTTTCCCTGATAAAGAGTAAAATCCACCCCTGTTATAGAGTGCCTGGACGATGCTGTGGCTGCGCTTGCCTTCAATACAGGCGTCAAAGACCATTCAATGGGGAAATACTCGAAGAACATCATCAAGGGCGTCCCAAGGGCCAAAACTGCGGCCATGGCGTCAATGTCATCGGTAGGTAAGGACGCATAATTTTGTATGCGGAATATTTTCCCGATCTGTTCAAGAAAAAACTTTCTATCCACACCAATCGGTTCGGGTAATTTTTGGCTCGGAATAAATTGCTCCAAGGTTCCGCCGCATGCTTTTAATATTTCCCACGCGTCCTGCGCCCACATTCCGCCGGCCGGCTTGTTGGCCCGGCGATCGTAGATATCGAACGCCGAAATATCAACAAAAACCCCCGATTCGTTGAGGTTATTTATCCCGAGGATCTTTGCGCCGGTTTGCGCCACGCAAGTAAATGAGCCGTCCTGGAAGCGCTGCGGATATTTTTTTATCGGCGCATTTTCTTTCCACTCTACAGCGGCAGTTTTGGCTACGAGTTCTTTATGCGTCCAATCTTTAAGCCGGAGATCTTCCGGCCTTGTGTCTTTTGAAACTCCTGTAAAATTTTGGCTTGGCATATTTTTTATTCGGTTATCGGTATTTTCATTTTGCTTTTTATCTCATTGACCCCTTGCTTTATTTCCCACGCCTGGCGGTCGTGGTGTTCGTAGCTTTTGTTCAAGGCCACGATGTTTTCGTTCATGTCCGTCAATCCCTTTCCGAGCAAATCAATAGCTCTCTGTACATGCGTCAAATCGTTTTCTTTTAATCCCTCGGGGCCGGTGATCGCGGAAACTAACAGCTGCAAAATATTTTTAACTTCTTCGAGGGAATCGGGAGGACAGTCCTTGTTAAAGCTTATCCCTTGCTTAGTAATTATCCCTTTCTGCATCGCTATAATAAAAGCGACAACGAGCAGCGCTAATACCCCGATGCCAGTAAAATTTGAAACTTCCTGCAAAATTTGAACTATTGGCTCCATGTTTAAGAATATGAGGTTAAAATTACATCGTTGCCCTTCATGGTGTTGTCGATATTTTTTTCGTTCATCTTTGTCCAATCGACAACGCTTGTCCTGGACAGCTTTATTGTAACACTAACCTTGCTTAACCTGTAATCAATTTTTGTGATAAGCATGTTTTCTTTAAAAATGTCGGCCAACGAATTATTAAAGCCAAGGAATTTACAGGTGTCTCCAACCTGGATGCTCTCTATGTCGTACCCGGCCATTGGTTGGCCGTTCGCTTGCAGTCTCGTTTCATCGTTGTTATCCAAAATATCAAAGGTAACGCTGATGTCCACATCTTTGTTTTCCGCAATGAATTTATTTCCGATCGCGTCAAACCCACCGGTATCTTGCAAACCGTAATTTGTGATCCTTTCAGCTTGGCGGCGGTATTGAGCTATCGAAATGTCGTCTTGATAATGGCGGTAAATTCCCCCATCTGCGGCCGAGCGGCCGTCCCACAAAAGCAAAAAATTGCGGACAGTTTCTATACTGCGCACCGCCCTTATAGAGCTAAAATGTTTCCCCAAAACAAAAGTGTGGGTCGGGGTTGTCGGCTTTAATTTTAAAGTAACCAACCCTGCCTCGTCTATAAAAAAGTAATAATCAACCGGGGCCAAAAGTCTCAGTTCGTCCATGGCCTCTTTGTAGGTTCTTTGATAAAAAACATACTGCTGAGTTGTCGAGGTCAAAGGAATGCTGGCCTGGTCGTAACTTATCTGAGGGCTGACCGTTTCTGCGCGGTAGCGGTCAATTACCGCCCTCATGATGTGGCCCACATCTGCCACTTCGGACGGGGCGCTCGTGGACAAGCCGGTTGTATTGTTTGAATAAAGTGTCGTCTGCGCGCCATTTTTTAAAATATCAAGAGCCAACAAGGTGGAATACCCGAGCAGTCTGACCATGATATATTCTTTTGAAAAATCAACAGTCGGCTCTATCTGCGAAATGTACCCGGAATAAATTAAAAGCTCTCCGTTCGGTTGAGAGATTGTTTCCCTGTCGCAAACAAAAATCTTGACCATGTTTCCCTCCTGCAATTCCTGCCCGGCATAGTCAAATTTCTCTGCCAATTTTAAAACGCACTCCCCAAGACCGGAATTCAATTCCTTTGAAAAACCCTCAAAAATTGCGGTTGTCCACAATTTGAGAAATACCCCGGCCGGGCTGTACACTTTAACGCTGACTGTTTTCATAGATATCTTTTGTAATATTCAACTTTTAAGCTATCCGAGGGCGAAGCGGCATTTAATACCCCGAAAAAATAAAGCTTGAAGCTGTTATCTTGGCCCGGAATCATTGTCCAGCCACCGTCATAATTTGCAGCACACCCTCTTTTATAGGTTCCAGTGATCCCATCGGCGCCAAACCATGCGAGGTAATTTGAAACATCTCCAATAGAGTTTCCGTCCACTACTATCCAATACGGAGTATCCGCCGCCAAAGTAAAGTTAAATCCGTCATAGGTGGACATTATCACCCAATCTTCGATTCCCTCCGGAGCTGTTGCCGGATAAAGCCTGAATGTCGCATGAGGAACCTCTGTGCCGCTCGGCGCGCCGTTCGTGTCGGTCTGAATTTCAACTGTAAGATAACCGCTCGACAATGTCCCGGTCTTCATTATTTCCAGGGCCAGGGCCTTGTAGGTGATGTCTGAGTTTGAGACTGTAAATTTTTGTGCCGATTTTAAAGACCCATATACCGCGGTCGCTACGGTATAAGCGGCCGGGGTGAAGTATTGGTCAACCACATTCCCGACCGAGACAGTGATGCTATTCGCGCCGACAACAAATTCCGGGAACTGCCCGTAATATTTTAAAGTCTGGCCATAGTAACCGCCGGCGGTAGCCCGGACAGTTTTTAGCCGGCAATCAATTTCAAGTTTTCCGTTATCGACAACCCCTGAAACGAGAGGAATATAGATCGCCTGTCCGTTATCGTTATTTTTTAAGCAAATTCCTTTCGTGGTGTACGAGGTATGAATTGTTTCGATGGTGAACTTTGGTTTTGGCGGCGCGCTTCCTGCAAAAGTCAAAGAAAAAGTGCCTTCTCCAAGATTAAAATCTGTCGCATTTTGCAAGGTTGTTTCGGTGCTGTCTTCAGCGATTCCACTTGCGCAAGTGAATTTGGCTATCCAGGGAACCCAGGTGATGTGATAGTGATCGCGGTCGATATTCAAAAGGGCGGTAGTAACCACATAGCGCCGGGTCGTGCCGTTCCAGTCCACATCAAGGTTCTTGCCTACGCGCGCAAACAGCTCTTTCATTGTGTCCACTTTGCTTTCAAGGTCTGCCTGGCTCGTGCCGATAAGAATACCCATCGCTTGAATTTTCTTAACCCCAAATTTATCGCTGACCAAAATAGACCCGTTGTCTTTCGCGAGGTCCTGGAAGTCGAGAACTCTATCCGGAAAAGACTCGTGCTTTAAATAGCGCGGATTGTAGGTCGTATTTAAAATTTCTGTGTTGTCGTATTTTATCGTTGAGGCCATATTATTGAACTTTCGCCAAAGATGCCTGGCGGTCCAGGGCGGCGATGATTAGCTGTTTTAATTTTTCAATATCGTTGACATCTCCATTGAAGTTAAAAGTAAATTGTTGCTGTATCGCTGACTGGCCTATCCCGTAAAGAAAAGTGTCCGACTCTTTGGAAACCTTGCTCATCAAATTCGGGTCGCTGGCTTTTATAGCGGTTATCAAAAGATTTTTCTTCGCTGCTTCCTCTTGCGATTTGTAAGCTTCAATTTGCATGTCGAGCTCATTTTGAGCGGTGGCCAAGGCCGCGTCTTTTGCAGCTGAATTCTCCACCCCCTGGTAATCCTTATTGCTCCCTATTCTCTCCACCTCCGCATTATATTTTTCCTGCGCGGACATCATCGTTTCCTTTAATTTCAAAATTGCGTCTTTTTGTTTATCTACCTCTCCGAGCAATTTGTTTGAGAATGAAGTAAAATCGCTTTTCATTTTTCCGGCAGCCTTTTCCCAGGCTGCCGCTGATTTTTCGGCGGCGGCTTCGGACGCTCCGCTGAGATCTTCGAACTCTCCGCTCAGAGCCTCAACTTTTTTCTTCGCATTTCCTCCGATCGGGTCATCTATTTTTTTAAAAATTTTGTCTAAGCTTTGGTAGAATTCGTCAACCTTTTTGTCGGTATCTGCCATCGTGTTACCGAGCTGAATAAGATTGTCGTTAACGGTCGGTTCCTCTTTCAAATTTCCTCCGTATAAAAAATTGCTCATTTTATCCATCGTTCCCCTGACGGTCGTCCCCCACCAATCGGAAGCTCCCTCAATGGTTGACCCCACCGATTGCGCAACAATGGTCGGCGCGGTTTTCAACTGCAAAGCTGTCGCATAGATAGCGGTTGAAATTTTCTTCAGCCACAATTCGCTCGTTATTCCTGTCTCTTCAAAAAAATTGTTGACATAGGTGGCAAGCTCTCCCTCGAAAAAAAGCCCTACTTTCCCGAGGTTTCCTTTGAACTCTCCCCAGTTCGTATTCATCACCTGTAATTTTCCTACTGTGGTTTCCGCCATCTCTGCCGCGGTGATTGTTACTTTGCCCTGGACAGCGGCAAGCTGTTCAGCTGTGGTGGCGCTTTCGTCCATTTTTATATTGTAAGCCTTCATCGCCATTGCACCGCGCCCGGATAATATCTTGGTTAAATTGTCAACATTATCGGCGTATGTTCCTTGTCCGCTGGCGGCGAGATCCGCTGCCAAAGTTGAAAGCTCCATGGCCTGTTGCATGTCTTTTGTTTTGGCCACAAACTTTCCAAGGCCATCGTTGGTGACCGATTCAGCTATTCCAACCTTTATCATTTTGTCGGTATACGCCGATATTTTTCCCTCATTCTCTCCGTAATTCATTCCGACACTTCGAAGCCTGGCCGACAGTAAAATCAAAGCCTTACTGTCTTCGTTGGCAGCCTCAGTGGAGTCTTTCAAAAAATTTGTAACTGCAACCGTTCCGCCAACTAAAGCAAGCGTCTTCATCAATCCTCCGTATAATCCATTCAATGTTACAGTAGATTTTCCAAGGTCGTCCGTCCCTTTTTTTGTGGCATTCGCTTTGTTGTTTAACTTTTCCAAAGACTGCTCAACCTTTTGGAGTTGAGCAGTCACCCTGTCTTGTGCCTCTAATACGAATGTTAGCGTTGGTTCTGCCATTTGTTTTGTTTTTTACGATTGTTCCGGGCCTCCTGGTTCATCATCGTTTTGACAGATTCGATAAACCATTCGGGTTGGTTTTGATATTGCCAGTAATCCCAGTGCATTAACTGGCAGATTTTGGCGAGATAGAGACGGTCGACATTACCGCTTTTTTTTTAAAATCTTCCCGGATCGCATTGCATTGATTGACGACAAACATGTAGTCCACTTCGTTCCAGGAAGATGTCCGGTCCAGTATATTTTCCTTGGTCCCATCTATGGAAACGACAAACTTTTCAATGGTCCGGCGGTTGTCTACAGCCGAGGAATTTTTCATATCGACAGGCTTGTCCATCAATATTTTCATCCGGGCCTCTGCGAAAGCTTCGGCTACCGGCTGGTCAACATATTCGGCTTCGGCGCCTGTCAACCATTCGTTTATCTCTACCTCTTGGCCGCTTATTGGTGTTTTTATTTTGGTGGTTTTGCGATCCATATTTTTTAGTAGACTGTTCCGGCTGTCCGGTTAACGATTGTTATGGTTAGAGCGTCCCCATCGGTCGGGTCATAGAGCATTTTGTAAGCCTGTTTATCCATGATGTATTGACCGACTTCAAGAGGCTCATCGTTGGTCATCAACTTGACCTTATTTATTTTGATGGTCAATTTTTCCGAGGTGCTTAAATCTGTTTTGATATAGCGCCCGGTGGCGATAATGGTAATGGCTTGCTTTACATTCTCAATCCATTTCTGGTATTGCTGCGGATCGGTGAAAAGCCTGGTTAAGTTGACTGCCCCTGTCCTGACACCATTGAGAAGCACACCAGGGCCGGTGTAGCCACTTCCAGGGTGCGCTTGCAAGCCGGTGTCATATTCTGCGGTTATTTCCTCGCACATCGTAGCGGCCGCGCGTGTAGCGGCAGCTGTGTCGGCTGCGGCTGAATCAGCGCCTGTCCCGACTAAAGTGTTTCCAAAATAAAGAGGCTCCTGGAGAGCTGTGAAGCTCGGAGTTTGCGCCTTTAAGTAAACAGGATCTCCAACTGCGGAAGTCACTGCGGTGGAAGCGAATCCGACCGTTGTGCCGTTGGCGTTTACCGAAGTGAGAATAACCTCTACCCCTCCAACGATTATGGTGTCGCCGATCACTAAGCCGTCCGCTGGCCTCAAATCGTAATCAGTTTTAAAAACTGCCGAGGTCATTCCGGCTCCGGTCAAAGCGACTGCTAAGGAGACAGCATAAAATTGCCCGAGAGCTTCTCCGGTTATCTTTGCTTTCATTTTGTTATCCTCAAAAGAGAAAGACAATTTTGTCCCTCTCCAACCATACAATCTTTGAGCGTATGTGCTGCGAGGAATATCAAGCGAATAGCTTTTTCCCTCTCCGGGGTCAAAAATATGAGTGTACCCACTCGCTGCATCTCCGGCGGTACTTGTTTTGACACAAACCATATTTACGAGGTGCGCCAAATTATCCGGGTCCGCCCAAATTTCAATGTCTCCCTTGATAGTTCTTTTGCCTTTTAACAAATCGTCCGACTCCCAGCTGATACCTTTCATTGCTCGGCTGGCCGAAAATGCCGGGTCAAGAGGAATATTCACCGAAACCAAGGGAGCAAAAAGTGCCGGTAAAATTGGAGTAGCGGCCGCGACTTGCGGCTTCAACGCCAAGAATGATTTATCCGCTAAAGAGTTTGCCATGTTTTTTTATTTTTTAGTTTTATTATCTTGAGTTTTTTCGACTTTCTCAAAGTTTGAATTGTTGAATCCTTCCGGCATTTCCTTTTCTTCACCGGCCCGGACCAATCCCACATCGGGAATGAAAAAATCTTCTTTTGTTTTGTTTTTGAAAACTGCCATGTCTATATTATATCCTATTTAAAACTATTTACGAGAACGACCACATCCACCTTAAAAGTAGCAAAATTATAAGTGCCGGCCGCCACCTGAAAATTGGTGTCAAATTCTACCGGCCGCACAATTTGCACCTCGCCTCCGAGATCTTTATCTTGGTCAAAAGCGGTCAAAATAGAATCTGTCGCCGCACGCATAATTGTCGCGGCTTGCTCTTTGTTTTTCCCTTGTTTGCTTTGCTCCTGGTACAGCCTGATTGTAAAATTATAGATCCTCTGGTTGCGATGCGTATCGATCACTTGCGCCGGCCGACCGCCTGTTTCTACCACCGAAGCAGCCGGGAAATTTTTAAAATCTCCCTGAGCATAGTCAAACACATCTCCAAAAACAGGGCTTGTCCCATTTTTTAAAGATACGAGTTTCGCTTTGAGTAAAACGATAACCTCTGCAAGAGTTTGTGCCATTTTATTTTAAACTGTTGAAAACATTTTTTATCGCCGTTTGAAAAAGCTGAGTGATCTGCGCCTGTGTTTTTTCTACCGCGCGCGCCATGTAAGGATTTGCTCTCGTTCCGGGGTGATGCACAATCTTCCCGAAAATTTGACCCATTCTTTTGTTGGCCAGGACTTTCTTGTTTACTGCTTTAATGATGTGCGGTTTAGTCCCACCCTCGACATAAAGAGAGTACGGAGCAAACGATGTTACCTCGGCCCGGAGCTTGTTTGTAAATCTTTCCTTAATGTTTTGCCTGAGGTTGCCGCCGCCCGGCTGCTTGTTGACTGGCGCCTCTTTCAATGCCTGGCTTTTGTAGATTAACGCTCCTTTTCTAACCGCAAAGGACATCTCATTGACAGTCATCTCCGGCGCTTTTTGCATGGCCTCTTTCAGCCTTTCCATTCCCTCGATATTTATTGTAATTCCGATCATGGTTTTGAAAGTCTTATGCGACATTCTATGTGCGAATGGTTCATAAATTCCATCAATTCAACGGCAGTGATCCGATATTCGTCTCCTGTTGTCCTGTTGATCGCCCGGTCGCCCTCTAAAACATCAGCCTTGCCGCCAATCATTAACCACTCTTTACCAAAATTTCCGTCCACATCTTGGCTGTAAGCGTCATCAAGCGGCTGAATAGTACAAGGGTAATCGTCAATATGTGGGAAATATGTTTCGGTGTTGCCGCTGTCGTCATCGAGGCGCTCGATATCGACAAACAAATTGTACTGGTCCTCTATTGGCATTTTAGAAAGTAAATTTTTTATATGATTTTAAAATATTCGGGATTCTCTCAAAATCTTTCCAACCGGAGTCCGTCTTATAAGAAACCGAATATCGGCCGATCGTCATACTTTGGACTTCTCCCTCTGCGTTCCAGGAATAATTAATAATCCCTGCAACAAGGATTGTCGCGGCTTGCTTTATCGGGCCGGGCGCGGCGGCGCTATATCCCCACTTCCCGGTTACTTTAACGCACCTCAACGGCAACGCCGGGAATATCGACCCGCGCAAAACAATCTTTGAAATTGGTAATTTGTTGGCCGGATAAAGTATATATTCTCCATCTGCCAAAAGAGGGTCGCTGTCCGCAACAAGCGCGGCATTATCTCCAACTTTTATTTCGGTGATCGCTACGGCGTCCTCTATCAAAAGGCTTCCGGAATTATCTCCGTCAAAATATTTCGCATTCGCTACCGCATCAGCCACAAAATTCCGGCCGGTCTCCTGGTCGATGTAGTCCTCAACTTCTCCAATCCATTCAGTCACCTGAGCATAAAAGCTCGGGTCAATGGTGATGAGCAAATAATTTTCGATGTCTTGCCTTGTGCAGTAACCTTTTGCCATAAATTTATTATATCACTTTTTGATTAACCATGAATAAGATTTTTGTAAGGCGACACTTTTTTAACATACGGGGTCAAAGTTTGTTTTTTGTACGGATATATTCTGACTACATATTGCAAAGCTTTGGTGATCACCGCCTGTCTCTTTACGGTATATTCCAGGCTTTTTTGAACAGCGATATTCCCAGCGACTTTATATTCCAACCCTTTTGTGATCGCGTGTTGAGTTTCTATGCCGTAGGCAAGGGATTTCTGAATCAAAACTTGACTGAACAATTCATATCTCAGCCCCTTGGTAATCGCCTGGCTCGGCTTGACCGCGTACTGAACCGACTTCGTTATTGCCGAAGCTACCATCACCTGATACTGCAATCCTTTGCTAATCGCCGCCGGGGTAATTTCAATCGTATATTTCAGCGATTTTGTTAGGCTGACCTGGCTCGCGACAACATACTGCAATCCTTTGGTGACAGATGGCGCTGTCTTGATTGTATAGGCCGCTTGTTTCGTTATAGCGCCGATTGTCTTTATCTCGTACTGCAAGCCCAAGGTGGCCCCTTTTTGCGTTAATACGGCGTATTGTGCAGCCTTGGTTATGGCCGCCGGTATTGTTTTAATGCCATAAACCAACCCTTTGGTAATCCCGACAGGCGCTTTCACATCATAAGCCAATCCTTTTTGAATATTCTCGGTCTGGAAAAGAACCCGATAAGATAAGCTCTTTGTGATTGCGGTGGGCGTAGTTTCAACCGCATAAATCAATCCTTTTTGAATTGTCGTTTTTCCACCGATAGAATATGCCAAGCTTTTCGTGATCGCGCTCGGGGTAATTTTTATCGCATACGCCAAACCTTTCGTAATGGCAGCCGGAGCCGACTTGACTGTATATACCAGGCCCTTTGTTATACTCGCCGGGGCTTTGACTGCGTAAACGATATCTTTTTGAATAAGCACCGGGGTCGCAGAGAGAATATCATAAACCAAACCTTTTTGAATTGCTGCCGGCGCGGATTTTATCGTATAGGTCAAATCCTTGGTGATGTTAACCGTATCGAATGTTATGCGGTACTCTATGGATTTTGTAATTGCAGCTGCCGGGGATTTTATAAAATATCTCAGCCCTTTTCTTATCTCGGTCGGAGTAGTCTTTATGTCGTAAACAAGACCCTTTGTGATCGCGGAAACCGGACCCTTTATCGTGTACTGCAAACTCTTTTCAATGGCGGCTGGAACGGTTTTTATGGAATAAGCCAACGATTTCGTGACCGCGGACGGAGTGATTTTTATATCGTAAATAAGCCCTTTGGTTTTGGCGGCCGGGGGAGCGCGCATTGCATACTTCAAGCTTTTTGTCGCCGAAGTAGCCACATCAATCAAATAAATTATACCTTTTTGGATATTGGTCGTAGAAGTAGGCGCCAAATAAATATTCGTACAGTTGGAAACACTTGAATTAACTCCAATATACCAAGTCAAATCGGGGCTTCCAGTCAAATAAGAGGCATCTATATAGTCACAACCGCTTATAACGCCGCCTCCTGCCTTGGAAAGTGTGGCGTGGGTAGTACCCGATGAATTGTGGAGAACTATGTGCGACCCAGGTGTCCCAAGGGCAGTAAAAGTAGTGACTGTCGTTATAGAGGAATTTTTAAAATTGACCTCTCTACCAGCATCTATTTTGAAATCATTAAAACTGTTAGACCCTAAGATAGAAACAAGATAATTGCCAGTTGTCGCATTCCAAAAATTGTAATATTCTTTTCCTCCACCGGCGAAAGAAACATATCCGGTGAGGTTAGCAGCAAATTTTATAGTCGAAGTCCCCGAATACAAAATCGCGTTTGCTCCGCATATCCATCCTCCTCCGGGATTGTTTATTAAATGAGTCGCCGACCCCAAATAAACTATCGCTGAAGATGAGTCGCCAATGGTCATCGACCCAACAGAAAGAGACCAATTATTCTCTCCGTCGATCGTTGAAAAAGTTCCGGTAGCTATATAAAGACTCCGGGAACTGCTCATCAAAAAATTAGATTTCAAAGTCAATGATCCTTCCGCGCACTCTAACCGGATAGATTTCGCCCATGTTTGCCCTGCGCAATCTATAGTATTATCCCCTCTACCCTCTAAAACATAAGGTTCGGTCGAGGCGGTTAAAATCATATCGGCTATCAACTTTATAGATCCGAAACAGGAAGCGGCATAATTTGTTGTCCATTCAGGAGTGTTTGTAACCCCTGTCCAATCAACGCTTCCTATCCTTGGCATATTTTGAAGAACAACCTTGCTTCCAGAATCAAAAGAATTTTCATCGAAACGAGCAGTGTCTTGCGGTAAAGGTGGATAAGTTGCTGTGCTTCCACCTCCATTGGTTGCGGTGAACCATTTTGCGATAGTAGACCATTGATTAACTCCTGAGGCGGCTTCATGAAAATACCAAATATCAGCAGTTGTGAATGTGATGTTGGTGTTACCTCCGCAATCACCAGAACCTCCTGAAACTCCTGACAAATCTATTGACCCAACTGAATTTATGTCCCTGATGTCAACTTTCGAAACGCTCGTCCAATTGGTAACATCCAATGTCGCAACTGATCCTTTGCCATCAGACTTAACAAAAAGACGATAAGTGACAGAATTTCCTGTCAAAGAAAGGTTGGTTATCGTTTGAGTTTTTCCAGATGGAAAAATAACAGCAGCAGTCAAGGCGGCCCTTCCATTTACTATCAAATTTGTAAAAGTATTTGCCCCCATTACAGTTGTTGCACCGCTGTTGTTGAGTTGAACTTCATAGAAAACAAGTCCTGACAATGGAGCTGTACTCCTCGGGCCGATAGCTCCTCCTTCGGCGTAGTTAAGTCTTATAGATGATGTTCCGCAATCGAATGTCAAAACTCCTGAATTGGTATAAGAGAAACCATTCGGACCCGTCATGCTTATTATCGAATCCCCACAAACTAAAGATTTGTTGCTTGTTCCCGAAATAAGAAAATCGTAGCAAGAGACATCGTACCCATCTGTATCCAAATACCCTCTTTTTAATGTCAAAATTTTTATTCCGCTCAAAGTGATATTACTTTGAAAGGTTATTCCATAAGAATCTCCAGTCGCGGCGAACTCTATGTCGCACGATAAAGTGACTCCTGCTGTGTTCAATGTGTTGTCTCCTCCGCCGCAAAACGATAAAGTCTTAGAATAAGTAAACCCCATTGACGCAACCAGCGAAAGAGACCCGTAAACAAAAACCATGTTGCCAGTTCCAGCGAAAGTTGGTTTTCCGCTGCTCGGATTTCCCCAAGTCATGTTCTTGCAATATGCAGCAGAGACATCGACTGTCACCGTATAATCCTCGGAAGCAGAATTAACATCGAAAACTACATCGTCATCATTCCCCGGAGCGGCTCCATGCAAAGACGCCGGGCTATTCCCAGAATTGTTTGACCAGTGATTTGCATGATCGGACCAGTTTCCTGATCCGCCGAACCAATAGACTGTTGCCATTTTTTAAAGCTTAAACAAGGTTAAATTTATATCATCGGCCGGGCTCAATATCTGCCGGTCGTTCGGTAAAATATAGGTGTAATGATTTTGTCCTCCGAGCTTGTACCCGAACGCATAGACCCGGACGGTATCGTTTAATTTTTCAAAATAGTCGGCATGGACATTTATATATTTATGGATCAATTTCATTCCCGGCTTCCAGGGAATGAGAACAACCTGGTTCGGGTCGTCCATCTTATAAAGCACCGCCAGTTCGATATTATCCTGGTCAATGTCTTTCAGCTGATGAAAAACGCCATCCTCTCCGAATTGCCGAAGTTCTGTGCCGTCCTTGTAGTCAACTTTCCAAGCCCATCTTTCCGGTTTGGCTTCTACCTGGCTTATTGTCCCGTCCTCGTTTTGTTTGTTTAAAAAATATTTCATGTTTGGTTAAAAAAATACCCCGGCTCAATGCCGGAGTATTTTCCAGTCCAAGCATTGAGTTGCTTTAATCGGCATTGAATTGCCGATACTGTTTATTTTCTTTCCTCTCCTCTTTTGATCGCGGCTTCGGAAATTTTGGCGAATCCTTCTCCGAGATTTCCTGGCTCGGTAGGTTTAAATCCGGTCTTGGCACACTTGTGACCAAGATATTCTTTTTCGGTTTCAAACCCCTCTCCGCACTGGCCGCAAACATGATTTTTTGGTTTAGCCATGTTTAGAATATTTAATTTTTCTTATCTCTACGCGGTTTCGTCATACTGATAGTTCATCGTCATCGTGGCTCCGGCTACCGCTGAGGCAGTCGTCTGAATCTGATGCACTAAGTAATCGGAATATCCAGCTGCGGTTAAAGCTCCGTTCAATGCTCCGCCAATTCCGAGGTTGGCTCCTGTCGGAGTTGAGGTCGGCATTGCCTCGGTATAGTCGTAGGTCGCGCTGCGGTCCGTTGCCTTTGGTCCTTCGCCGGCTCCGGTTGGGAATGTCTGCGCTCCGTCGTATGAGGCTTCCCTGGCGTTTGTTTTGTGCGCTGCCTCGGCTCCCAAAGCAGTCGTTCTCCAAACTTTCAAGTTGTCGATTTTGGAACTCGTTCCGATATCGGTCACATGGATCCTCTGCCACTTCTCGAAGGAATTGGTCCCTGGAGTGATCGGATAGGCAACCGGGTCAAGATTGACCGCTTCTGTCGAACCCATGTTGGAGTTCGTGATATTGTGCGTGATCGTTGGCGTAGTGCCATTCGATTCGCAAATTTCAACTGTCGCTGCTGCCATATTTTTAGAAGTTTATTTTTAATTACCCGGCGCCTGCCGGTATTCCCTGATAATGGCCCGGAGGTTAGTCCGGGCCATCACCCACAAGTTTAGGATTGAGTTGCGCTGGCTTCCAAGACGGTCAAAGCGGCCGCTAAAGCCACGACATAGCCGACCCTCTCTACAATTCTCAACGCTACCATGTCTTGCTCGGCAAGATTGATAACTGTTGAACCATCGGTATCGGTTATTGTAGCCTGGTCGAGCAATTTCACGCGGAGCTGTTGTTTGTCTCCAAAGACAGCGCCTTGTTTCAAATTACCGAACAGAATATATTGGTCTCCGGTTGTAACGGAAGCCAATGTCGGGAACGCATCAGAGGTCTCGTAAGGATAGTTCCAAATTGTGGCTGGAAGTCCTTGTCCGGGGTTCTGATAAATATATTGTCCATCGCTGCCTTTCAATTTTCTAATAACAGACAAAATCGTTCTGTTAAAATAGAATTTCGCTCCGGCTAACGCACCGCTCGGGGTCTTGTCGATCATGTCGAGCAAGTCATCGGCGGTTAATTGAGTAGCGTCTCCTGAGGCCTGGACAACTTTATTGACTGAACCGTTGTTCAAAATGCCGGTCCAGGGAGCGCCGGTTCCTGCGAAGAACTGAAGGTCTTCCTCTTTGGAAACAGCTTCCGCGAATAATTGAGCAACTAACTGAGTCAAATTGATCGCACTATCTTCCAAAATTTCCTCGGTGAAAGGAACGATTGCGGCCAGTTTAGCCAAGGTCTGAGTAACAACATTGAACTTCGGCTGTGTGCTGGTTTTCTTGACGCCTTCTCCGGTCCAAAAAACGCTGACCGAAGTGCCTAAAGACGGGATTGTCCTGGTATTGCCAGGGCCGCCGAAAGGCAGATAAAGCATGTCTCTGCGAGCCAAACCGTATTGAGTTTCTGCAATGCGCAAAACTTCGTTTCTCAATTCGGTCGGAATGAGCAAGCCAGCGTCTCCATCGTCCGGGGAAGTCCCTGTGGTCGATGTGGTCAACGCTTTGCAAGCCGCCTTATCACCGCTTATTAACGCCTTCATAAACTGGCGAGTTGTGTCGTCCGCTTTCTTGTCTCCCTGAGGAGCAGCGGTGTCGATCGCTTTCTTCCTGCTATCGGCAGCGCCTTTCATGAACTTGGCGACAATGCCTTCGGATATTTCGTCCACTCTGGCAGCGAGGGCGTCCTGGACATGCTTTGAGATCAAGGTTTTAACTTGTTCCTCATCAATGCCTTCGGATTCCTCGGCAGCCAAAGCAGCTTTTTCCTCGGCCGATAATGTGGCCGGGTCTTTTGCTTTGAGAGCTTTTAATTCTTCTGGAGTCATATTTTTGAAATTTATTTATTTATTTTTTTAATCGCCAACAGTTCCTTTACGGCCCTGTTGATTACCCTAACCGGTATTTTTTTGATGCCGCCCTCAGATGAGGAGTGTTCGACCTTTGTATCAACTTTTTTATCGGCTTCCGTCTCGTCATTCAGCGCCTCGGTTAAGGCCCTGATTGCCGAGCGTATGATATTTTTTTTGTCCGGGCTGATTTTTGCAACAGCCTTTTTCAGCTCGTCCGCCTCTAACAAATCAGTGTCGATTCCTTTCTGTTTGGCAAGCGCGAGCTGATCAGCGCCTACCGGCACGACTGAAACTTCATACAATTCGTTCTCGTTCAAAATATATAAATCATTTTCCTGGTCAATTTCATATTTTCGGTTATTGAACCCAACAGAGAAAGCCCTAAGATATCCACCTTTGACCAAGGCGAAAGCGGTGGCGGCGACAGGATTTTCTTCAACGGCAAATTGCATTTTTCCGGCCAAAATATTTTCCGGGGAAACTCCAATCTGCAACATCTTCGCAATCGGAAACTCATCGTGCTTGTGCGCCCACAAGACAACCGGGTTCAAGAGATAATTTGTAAGGTCCCAGCCGTTTTGAATAACCTTGTCTCCTTGGCGGTCGTCAATCTCGTGAGAAAATTCACCCTCTACGGTGTAATTTGTCTCATCAATACTTTTGACCGTCCAAGTCAAAATCTTTTTCTGATTTTTATTTTCCGATAAAAGCTTTTTATTCATTTGATTTATTATATCAAGTTTCTTATTCGCTGAACACTACTCTAAAAATGCCGGACCAAGCACGCACCTGCAATTCGGTTCTTCAGGGTACGGCAATCCGTTTGAAAAATTATCATCAAGGCCAACAATCTCGCCGCCCACTCCCACCGGCGAGTCCATGTGTTCTTCGCGCACGCGGCCATCTCCGGCGTTGATCCACTCTTTGCCTGTTGCTACCTCTGACTGGCGATAGCCTTCAAGCGCACCCTCGTTGTTGGCGACTGTGGCTTCCGTCCTGGCTATCAATTCGCTCCTGTAAGCTGGAAAATCGCTGTATACGGCCTCCACGCGATTGCTAAGGTCTCTTATCCCTTCGCCGGCTGCAATGCCCTCTGCAAGCGTTCCCTGCAAGTTGTCCAGGGTCGTGCCGGTCACTGAATCGGCGAATAATTGCGCCCTCTTTTTTATCAAAGCCTGTATCTTGGCGCTGGTAGTAAAATCTTCTTGCGGCGCTAACATCGCAAGCGCTTCCTGGCCTGACTCGCGGAGATATTGTTCGATGTAGGGGATAACAAACTCGGCTGACAACGCACCTTCCTCGCTGACATCTAAGAGATCCGAAGCGTTCATCTTTTGCCGGGCGGCTTTGCTTTTTTGTTTGGCAAGGTTGGCAAGCACGCGCTCTTTCTGCCTTTCAAAAAATACATTCGCGCCCTCTTTTAATTTTGCGCCCTCCTCGTCAATCTTTTTGTTTATCATATTCGCGTAGGCGAGCTTCATTCCGGGATCTGTTATCATCGGAACCCACCCTTTTTCCTTTTTCTTTTTTCCCGACAAAGCGTCCTTAACCGATTTTTCTGCGGCCTCATACAATTCAATTTTTTGCTTCAACCAAAACCGGCCCTTGAAATCATAAAGCTTCACTTTTTTAAATCCGTTTATTGCTTTCTCATTCGCCTTGCTTTGGTCATCTATTTTTTTAAAAAGGTCCTTTTGGTCTGTGCTGCTTATTCCTCCCATCGGGGTATTCATCAATGGCATATAAAAAGACCAGCCGCCGCGCACCGGGGCCAAACCCTCTTTCGCCCTGACCTCGTTAATAAGCAGATAGTTGTTTTGAATCCCCTCGGAATATTCCCTGAGCTGTAAATCTCTGTTGGCCGGGGTCGGGTCGTCAAAATCAATGTACAGGGTCTCGTCAAAATCCGGGTAGATAATTTGCTCGTTCATTTTTTCAACAAGCCTCATCATCTCCGGCTTGATCGTCTCGCTCAAGAAAATATACATTCCGGTTTCCGCATTGGCCCGGTTGACATCATCGGTTACGGCGACAACCGACTTCGGTGTCCCGAAAGCAACAAAAATATCGTCCCGAGTAAATTTCAAAGACTCGATATAGTCCATTTCTTTTTGAGAGATTGAAATGAGCTGATATTCCAATCCTCCCTCTAAAATAGCAAGCTTCGAGCTGTTGTTCCTGCCCCTGTGGTTTTTATTCCAGCCGTCCTTGATGTCCTCCTTTTGCTCTTTGGTCAATCCGCTGTTTGGATTTTTTATCAAGGCGTCCGGGCGCGCGCTATTCAAGAAAAAATCGCGCTGCCATTCAGTCGCGAACTCCTCGGTCTGCACTCTATTTTGCGCAACAGCCAGCGGCCCGATCCCGGTATATTGATTCAACGGGTCTGGATATTTTATGTGGACAATTTCGTCCGGCATAAATTTGACAGTCGAGCCGTCATTTTTTTGGAACTCGTAACCCCTGATAAAGTTTATCGGGTCGGCCATTATCGTCATCATGTCGGGCCTCAAATTCCAAAGCTCGACAACCTGGCCGCGATCATTTCGAACTTTAAACCAAAAAGCCTCGCCTGTGCATTTTAAATTTATGATTGTTGTTTCCAAAAATTCCGTCTTGGTCTGGAACGGATTTATTTTATAAAAAAGGTCAAGCGCCGGGTGGGTAAAAATCTCCTTGGTATCCCCCTTGCTGCTCGTTATTTTGTAAAGGTGAAGGTCTATGCTCGCGGTCTTTTGGGCGATCTTGTTAATACAGGTAAAAACATAAAGCGATTTACCGTACTGTTCGAGCAGCGCGGTCTTCGACATAGAATTTGCGGTGAGCCTTGCGATAAGCTCTAAGCCGCCGGTGGTCGTCGTAGAACCAAAGTCTTTTTTCTTATTCCCGAAAAGATTTTTGTACCAAGCCATAAATTTATTATATCACTTTTTAAAAATCCTATAAGAATGTAACCCCCGGCGCCGGTCTCTTTCTCATCTGCCAGGCGATCGCGCGAGAGAAAATGCTGTCATCGTGTTTTCCTTTCCTATGCTCCGGGCGGTTGTCTGTGGTGTACTCCATGTCATACGCCTGGTTTTGCGCTGCCGGATAGGTCTCTATCAGCTCGCCCTTGCGATAAGCTTCTTCCAGGTCGGTGATCATAACCGGCCGGTTTGTCCCCGTTGTCTCCCATTCGATAAATCTTATCCCGAGCTGTTTTGCTTTTTGGACATGCGCCACTCCCACTCCATTTTTTTCTATCCCGAGAAAAATATTAAATTTGTCTAAGATCGGTTTTATCCTTTGGTAAAAAATATCTATCGGTTCGTTGCTGGTATATTCAAATACTACCACGCCTTGCGAACCCTGAACATCAACGACCGAAAACGAGTGTGCGTCTCCTGCCATTGTTCCCTCTGCGCAATCTATCCCACCGTACAGTCTTTTCTTGACCAGGACATCTTTTATTTTTTGGTCTGCGTTCCAGGCTTCGAAATTATCCAGCGGAATTTTCCTCGCCGGCTCGCAAATAATTGTAGTAAATACTGGCCGGCCGGATTGTAGAAAGCAGCTGACATCGTCCTCCGGGTACTCCTGCGCAAACATCTGGCCCTTATCCCAAATTTTATACTTGCGCCACTTCATCTGCCCGGCGGTCAAAATCATTCCCCACTCTTTTTCTATTTTGTCCCTGGCTCTTTTTTCCTCGACCGACATTCCTGCTAAAAACTCCTCGTCCGAAACTTTTATCATTCCCTGAAAAGCGGCCGACATTCCCGTCTTCTCGTCCTCGGTCATATTGTCGATACTGTATTCGTCATCAATGAACCAAGGTATAAAAATGCAAGTGTAAGGGCTGCGTCCCTCTTTGGCGGCTTGCCATAGATCGTAAAAATGCCCTCTGCCATTCGGTGTCGTCTCAATGTCTATCTGTCCATACTCTGCGGCCTCTGCTACGCCGGCCAGGATCGCTTCCAGGTCGTTGTAATAAGCTGCCTCGGATAAATGCGCGCGGTCAAGGGTATCTCCTCTGCCGGCGGCTTTCTGTCCGGCTGTTCCTATAAAATAAGAACTGCCCCTTTTTGGAAATTTCATCTCTTGCTTTGAGTCGATGGAGATCTCCGGCTTCACTTCCAGGCTGTCGATATAATATCGCACCGCGGCGAACAAGCGCCGGGTCGAATCTTTTTCATGGCTCAGCACTATTGCGTTTGTGCTTTTGGTAAAACAATCAACGAGCTGGTCGGCATCAATGATTTTACTTATCCCCTTTTGCCGGGCTTTCAAGATCAGGTTTCTGCGGGTTTTTTTCTGCCAGTAATAATTCTGCGCTGCGTTCAGCTGGAACGGTACTTGCTGGCCCCTCTTTGTTCTGATCTTGAACAATTTTTGAATCAGTATTTTGTTGTTCGGGAGTTGTCTCATTTTTAAAATCGTCTAATAAATCCTCCAAGGTTTTTTCCCCGGTATAGGTTACTGTTTCTTCGCGCTTGCTGAATTCGGCCTTTCGCTTTCTCTCTAAAAACCATTGAGCGTGAACAGGCTGGTCAAGAGAGTCGTTCAG
>Ga0172381_10000865_pt1 | contig 37740 bp, 30 predicted proteins | sample Leawel6488metaG_FD_119754 | JGI IMG/M metagenome (GOLD analysis project Ga0172381, IMG submission 119754) | Leachate microbial communities from a municipal landfill in Southern Ontario, Canada - Leachate well 64-88 metaG | ecosystem: Engineered > Solid waste > Landfill > Unclassified | place... | reverse complement strand
GTTTGTTGGAAGAATATTCCATTTCAGCATCCACAAACTTAGCATACTTAGAGATAAATCTCAGGCGGATATCTTTAAGGGGGCCATTCCGGTTTTTAGCGATGCTTACTTCTGCAATGCCCGAAGTTGATTCGCCAGTCTCATCAACATCAATTTTATAATATTCAGGCCGATAGATAAAGAGTACCATATCGGCATCCTGTTCAATAGAACCTGATTCGCGGAGGTCTGAAAGGATGGGTTTGGCTCCCGTCGCTCTTTTTTCGGAAGCGCGGCTTAATTGTGACAAAGCAATAACCGGAACATTTAATTCTTTGGCCAACGATTTAAGCGCCCTGGAAATACTGCTGATTTCCTGTTCGCGGTTACCTTTGGTGTCCTGGTTCCCCTGCATCAGTTGAAGATAATCCACAATGATCATTTGCACGTCGTGATGGGCTTTTAACCTGCGGCATTTGGCGCGAAGGTCAAAAATTGACAAAGCGGCCGTATCATCAATGAACAAAGGAGCGTCAACCAGTGTTGAGATCCGCGTATTCAACTGTGTCCATTCATGATCTTCCATGGTCCCGCGCCTCAGTTTTTCCTGGGGAATTTCGGTTTCACTCGAAATCAAACGAGTAACCAGTTGAATCGATGACATTTCAAGTGAAAAAACAGCCACAGGTTTTTTAAAATCAACGGCTGCGTTGCGCGCCATCGTCAGCGCAAGGGCAGTTTTCCCCATACCAGGCCTGGAAGCAACTATAATGAGATCTGATTTTTGCCATCCTGAGGTGACACGGTCGAGTTCGGTAAAACCCGATCCAACTCCACGCAATTGTCCTTCATGTTGCCGGCCCGCCACAATCTCCTTGATTGCCTGTTTGATAATGGCCTGCATATCCATGTAAGATTTTCCGATGCTGCTTTCACTGATCGCGAACAAACCATTCTCGGCACGGTCCAGCAAATCGAATACGTCAGTAGTATCTTCATAAGCATCTTTGATGATTCCCGAAGATACCCGGATAAGCTCACGCTGAATATATTTCTGAAGAATGATGCGGGAGTGAAATTCAATATTGGCTGCAGAGGCTACCCGGTTAGTTAACATGGTAATATAAAAGGGGCCTCCGACGATCTCCAGTTCACCGGCCTTACGCAGCGCTTCTGTGACAGTAAGGATGTCAACCGGTTCGTTTTGTGAAAACAACCGCTGGATGGCTGAATAAATCATCTGGTGGGTCTCCTTGTAAAACACCTCAGGTTTGAGAACTTCAATTACTTCAGCTAACCGGTCATTTTCAAGCATCATGGCCCCCAATACAGTCTCTTCCAGATCAGTGGCCTGAGGAGGGATCTTGCCATGCTCAAATACCGTTTCATTCACTGCCGGCTTGCGGGTCCGTTTTCTTGCATTCTGATCTTCCATGCTTCAAAAATAGGGGTATTACGCTTCGCTTCTTCAAACCCCCCGGGTTTTTTTTATTAACACAAGGGATTTACACGGAGATGGTATATTTAAATTAGTTTTATCTTTAACTTTTCTTTTCGTTATGAGATTCTTCCTTTGTTGTCAGCTACTTATACTCTTTTCCCCCTTTGCCTTTGCTCAAAAAACCCTGGTGGTCGAAAAAATCAGCGCCCTCAGGAAATATTATTACCGTGTGGGAGATCCTATAAAATTAAGGATATCTGACAACGATACCCTTCTTAAAGGTAAGATATGGAACCTCAGGGATTCTGTGATCGCCGTATCAGAGCTGCGACCTTTCGATGTTTCATTGAAGGACATCAGATCGGTGTACAAACAATATGCATTTCCAAAAAAACTCGGTAAAACTTTAATGATCGGATCTGCAGCCATCTTCGGAATCATTGTTGTCAACCACCTGTTAAATAATGAAGCTGTTTTCACTCCCGATCTTTTTATTATCTCCGGGTCATTGATGGGTGCGGGACTGATTTCCCTTTCCCTCTCCCAGAAAAAGTGCAGGATAGGTAACACCTGGAAACTGAAGGTACTGGATATCCAGGTTTATTAGTAAAACTAAATCTGTCCCAACATTTTTTTAATGACCCTGGTCATAATGGGTTCTGCCAGACTGGCTGCATCAATTACATGCCTATGAGAAATTTCGATAATTTTACCCGGGACGCCAAGATCAGAGATAATGGAGACCGCAAAGCACTTCAACCCTGCATGCCGGGCTGCAATAACTTCGGGAACCGTTGACATTCCTACAGCATCGGCCCCAATGATCCGGATATACCTGTATTCTGCAGGAGTTTCGTAGGTGGGCCCGGTCACGGCCGCATAAATACCTTTTCGTAAGCGGATCCCTTCCTGGGCTGCGATTTGAAATGCCTGATTGATCAGGCATTTATCATAGGCCTTGCTCATATCTGGAAAACGGGTACCGATCGAATCCTCATTTTTGCCAATTAAAGGATTGTCTCTCATGAGGTTTAGATGATCTTCTATAACCATTACATCCCCAACTTCAAAATCCGGATTCAAACCACCGCTTGCGTTGGATAAGATGATCAACTGGATCCCTAAAAATTTCATCACATAAACAGGGAAAGTCAGTTCCTTCATTGAATATCCTTCATAAAAGTGGAACCTTCCCTGCATAGCTACGATCTTTTTTCCACTCATGGTACCAAAAATCAGCTGCCCGGTATGACCATCGACGGTCGAAACAGGAAAATTTGGTATATCCCGGTATGGAATGGCGACCTGTACATCAATTTCATGGATCAAGCCGCCAAGACCCGTACCCAGAATGATTCCTATTTCAGGCGTCTCTTTAATGCGGGATTTTAAAAAATCAATGGTTTCGTTTAGTTTTTTCAACATAAGCTAATACTTCATTGTTAAATTGTTCCTTATCGTTCCCATGAAAATCAATTTCAATCGGGACGTAAAATAACGGTATATTTCTGAATTTAGTGCAAAATTCCGGTGTTTTTAATCGCATAACATCCTTTTCGGATGTCACCAAAACCTTCTTCTGTGTTGGGAGATCTTCAAATTTCCGGATGATAAAATCAAGGTCCTTTTCTGTATATGGGTGATGGTCTGAAAACCGGAGGGTGACCAGTTCACTACACTTTCTTTCAAGGTACTCTTTCAGGGGATAATTATCTGCAATCCCTGTAAAAAGAAGGATAGTAGTCACTTTTTCCGGGAACAGGAACCGGTCCCCATCCTGAAATGCCACAGGCGCCCCATAACAGATATATGAAAAAAAGACCCGTTGATGGTTGGCTGGCTTCAAGTCCTCCAGGATCCTCCTCCTGGTGATGGGCGAAAAGATCTTCGGAGTCTTGGTCACGACAATGATATCCGCTCTCTTTGCACCGTTCCTGAATTCACGCAGGGTACCCGATGGAAGGACAAAATCATCGGTGTAAAGCTGGTGATAATCCGTCAAAAGAATGGATAAACCGGGTTTCACATACCGATGCTGAAAAGCATCGTCTAAAAGGATCACCTCCAATTCGGGGAATTTTCCAAGTAGAAGGGTGATCCCGCGTCTCCGTTTTTCATCGACGGCAACTTTAATATCAGGGAATTTCTTTAAATATTGTAAGGGTTCATCCCCGATATATTTGATATTCGAGCGTTTGGTGCCAATGATGAAACCCTTACTTTCACGCCCATAACCTCTGCTGAGCGTACCTATAATTGAGGATGGCTGTAAAAGCCGGACCAGATACTCCACCATGGGTGTTTTCCCGGTACCGCCATAGGAAAGGTTCCCAACGGAAATTACAGCATTACGAAAAGATTTGGAGGTTAAAATGCCCAGGTCAAAAAGAAAATTCCTGATCTGCATGAACAGACCATAAAGAAATGAAACAGGCGCCAATATGAACTGATGAAACTTTCTCATGGTTCAGGCGCCTAAATTATAAAAAAAAGAGACAGGATAAGGGCTAAAAAACCATTTCGTCCGATAGCGCGGATCAAAAATTACCAGGAATTAATATTGCCGGACCGGAATGGATTCCTTGACAAGGTACTTAATGTTTTTAATCAGTTCCGAGATGCCGAAGTCGATCTTACTCGTTTTAACAACGTAATCTGTTGCCCCGGCTTCGAGCAACCTGACAGCCAGAATGGGATCATCCTGGGCAGTAAAGAAAATAACCTGAATGGAAGGGGCTGCTTTTTTAATTTTTTGTAGAAAACCAAAGCCCGTGTTTTCGCTCAGGTCATCGTCAATGATGATAAAATCAGGAACCAGGTTTTTTTGTATCCGATACAAACATTCACTTCCCGATTGGAAAATATGAACATTTGAAAACTTGTTCACATTCAAATGATATTTGATCAGGCTGCGATGAATGGTATTTCTATCCACAACAAATATTACATCGTCCTTCATAAAAAGTTTCTATACTTAGAATAGATATTTAATAGGTCAAAATTTGCGATTTTTTAAGTGTATATGGACATTTTTAATCGAAACTTTTAAACAACTTTATGAACAAACTTATAGATTCTGTTTAGGCATTTTTTTACCTTTACCATGGATTACCGGTGAACTGATTAAAAATCATGAATTGACGATTCGGGAACCAATGCTCCTGCATACATTCGTGCAAATTATAAATGGCTTAATGGAAACCGGCCGCAACCGGTTTCGGAAAATTACTGGACAATGAAAATAAAAGATGTTATTGACCACCTCGAGTCTGAGGTTCCCCTTTCCTTTCAGGAAGACTATGATAATGCAGGCTTAATAACCGGTGATCCTGAATGGGAAATAACAGGCGCCCTGCTCTGTCTCGACCTCACTGAAGAGGTGATAAATGAGGCTGTCCGTAAACATTGTAACCTGATCATTGCCCATCACCCGATCCTTTTCCATGGAATAAAAAAACTAACGCCAGGGAAACCGCAAACAATTATCCTGACGAGGGCCATCCTTACACATACTGCAATTTATGCCATTCATACCAACCTTGACAATATCCTTGAAGGTTTAAATGCCTATGTGATGAATACATTGGCTATCGATCAATACCGGATACTGAGACCACGGGAAGAAAGCTTATTAAAATTGGTCGCTTTTTGTCCGTTATCCCAGGTCGAAAAAGTCAGGAATGCATTGTTTGATGCCGGAGCTGGTCATACCGGAAATTACGATCAATGCAGTTTTAATATCGAGGGTACCGGAACTTTTCGGGCATACGGGAAAGCAAATCCTTTTGTGGGGGAGATGAACAAACTTCATCACGAGTCAGAGGTGCGTATTGAAGTCATTTTTCAAAACCATCTTAGGGATAAGGTCATTACAGCCTTGATAGCCCATCATCCTTATGAGGAAGTTGCCTATGACCTTTACCCCTTATCAAATACTTATACAAAAGCAGGAGCAGGGCTGGTTGGTTCACTTTCCCGGTCCATGCCTGAAAAGGAATTTCTGGAACAGGTCAAATCAGCGCTTCAATGTTCCTGTATCAGGCATACCAGGCTCCGGAATATACCCATCAGGAAAGTCGCACTCTGTACGGGCGCTGGTAGCTTTCTCATCCCGGATGCCATCAGGGCAGGCGCGGACGTTTTTTTAACGGCAGATCTGAAATATCATGATTTTTTTCTTTCCGGCGACCAGATGGTGCTGGCTGATATTGGTCATTATGAGAGTGAAAAGGGGGTAAAAGAATGGCTTTATGCTAAGCTTATTGAAAAATTTTCTACTTTTGCAGTCCTGATTTCAGAGATAAATACCAACCCGGTAAATTATTTTTAAAAAATAACTTATGGCAAAATCAACATCAAAACCCATTGCAACATCCAAACCTTCTAAATTGGCAAAACCTGCTGCTGAAAACGATAGTCCTGAAAAAAAGGTGAGCCCGGAGCAAGGAGAGGAGTTGAAAGAGGTCAAAACGACAGCCAAAGCCACTCCTAATAAAACAAAAAGTGAATCTTCGGAAGAGAAAATTGAAGTTACCATCGAAAAGAAATTAGTGGCGCTTTACAGCTTACAGCAAGTCGATTCACAGGTTGATAAAATCAGGATAATCAGGGGGGAATTACCCCTTGAAGTGCAGGATCTGGAAGATGAAATTGCCGGTCTGGAGACCCGTATCGATAACTTTATCCAGGAAACTGTAGCCCTTGAAAAATCCATTACTGATAAAAAAAATGCCATCAGGGATGCTTTGGTACTGATAAAGAAATATGAAGATCAGCAAATGAATGTCCGGAATAACCGGGAATACGATTCCCTGACCAAGGAAATCGAATATCAGAACCTTGAGATACAACTCTCCGAAAAACGGATCAAAGAATATCAGGGCGCCTTGGAATTGAAATCCGAGGAAATAGAGCGGCATCAGAAATTATTGCAGGACCGCAAGAACGATCTGGATATCAAACGCAACGAACTTGATGATATCGTTGCCGAGACAGAGAAAGAGGAAAGCGACCTGATCCATGCATCAGAAGAAAACCGGAAATTTATTGAAGAACGGTTACTCACTGCTTATACCCGTATCCGGAAAAATGCCAGGAACGGGCTGGCAGTGGTCCAGATTGAGCGCGATGCCTGTGGCGGATGTTTTAATAAAATCCCACCCCAGCACCAATTGGATATCCGTATGCATAAAAAAATCATTGTTTGTGAATACTGTGGCCGAATCCTGGTCGATGACGGGATTGTGAATATAATTCATTGATGCTTAAAAGACTTTATGTCAATAATGCGCCCGTTATCAGGATTCTCCTGGTAACGGGCGCATTGTTTTTTTTCATACCGGCTTCACGGGCCCAGTTCATTTTCAATGATCAATGCCGGGAAGCTTACAGAAATATTTTTTCCCTTGAATTCAGGAATGCAGAAAAAATCCTTGCCCTGGAAAAAAAAGATAACCCTGGCAATCTCCTGACTTTATATCTTGAAAATTACATCGACTTTTTAACCCTGTATATCGGGGAAGAAAAAACCGATTTGAACCACTTACTCCCCAACAGATCAAAGCGGATCCATGAGCTTGAAAAGGGGACAAAGGATTCACCCTATTATCATTATTGCCTGGCTGAAATCTATCTGCAATGGGCCTTTGTCAGGCTGAAATTTGGCGATATGGCCCAGGCAGCCCTCGATGTCAGAAAAGCAAAATTATTATTTGCTGAAAATGAAACCAGGTTTCCGGGTTTTCTGCCAAACAAAACCGGCCTCGGTGTCATCCATATCATGATGGGTATCATCCCTGATAATTACAAATGGATAACCAATATCCTGGGGATGGAAGGTTCTATTGAACAGGGATTTGCTGAACTTCGTCAGGTAGCCGCTTATTCCGGACCCGATAAATCATTCCGGATATTAAAACCGGAAGCCTCTTTTTACCTCGCACTGGTTGCAACCAATCTAAGCCAAAGTAAACGGGATGCGATTTCGCTACTGGATCAACTTGAGATACAGGCCAGGGAAGAGCGATTGCAACAGAGCCCTTTGATCATATTTGCCCGCTCCAATATCCTGATGAAAAATGGCCTGAATGAAGAAGCGCTCAAAATATTAGGGACACGACCATCTTTTGAATATTCCTATCCCTTTTATTACCTCGATTATCTGGAAGGGCTGGCCCGTCTGAATCGTTTGGATTTCGGCGCAAATCGATGCTTCCAGAATTATATTACCCATTTTCGCGGGCAAAACTATATCCGGGCGGCCAACCAGAAATTGGCCTGGATATCGTGGCTTAAAGGAGATACGGCAGGATATCTCGACCGGATGAAACGGATTAAAATCACCGGGGGCAACCTGGTTGACGAAGATAAACAGGCCTTACATGAAGCCATTTCAGGAATCCTCCCTGAAACTATACTTCTCCGTGCCAGATTGTTGTTTGACGGAGGATATTATGATCTGGCGCTTAAGGAATTGACAAATAATCCGGTAAAGAACTTTGTCCGTTCAAGGCGCGACCTCATTGAATATACCTACCGGCTTGGAAGGATTTATCATGGGAAACATGACTATGATAAAGCCATTGATTATTATAAGCAGACGATCCAGCGGGGAAAACATGAACCCTATTACTTTAGTTGTGCCGCCGCGTTACAATTAGGGCTGATTTATGAGGCCGGTGGGCAGTATCATCAGGCCGACAGCGCCTTCCGCGTTTGTCTATCCATCGAAACACCAGAATATAAAACCAGCCTTAGCCAAAAAGCTAAAGCTGGTCTGAACAGGCTCAAAAAATAAAAAGTTAGAACCTGAAACCGATGGTCGTTGAAACCGTATGGGTATAATTTGAAATCACAGAAGCATTGACCAGATCCCGGTCATATAAATAGTATTCCTGATCCATTTTCGTCCAAACATAAGTTACATCTGCAAAAAAGTGATTGGCCCTGTAGCCGAATCCTCCGGAAGCCTGGAAACGTTCCGTGTTATTGCTTCCTGTCACGTATGGATTACTGAAATAAGCAAAACCACCCCGTAACCTGAAATTTCCCAAACGCCACTCTGTACCGATGCGAAGGTTCCCCCATGACTGATAGGTTGATTTGATTTGGTCATTTATATCTGTATAGCTGTCGTGTGAAGAGTTAAAACGCGCCTGAGAATAATTAACGTATTCATAATCAGCAGAGACTAATCCATAAGCTCCGATCATGAAGGCTACACTTCCCATGGCGCGGAATGGGGTTGTCATACGGTAATCATAATAACCAATGGGAGAATAGCTGGTTGCATTCCAATCCTGAATGGTAAATCTCGATTGCATACTGCTAAACCATTCATCATGCATATTGGGATACCAGGTAGGAGTATGGATACTTGCGCCAACCCTGACCCATGGAGCAGGCCTGTATATCAATCCGAATTTAACATTGATCCCGGTTCCCTGGGTTTGAAGATTATATCTGTAAGTCAGGGATATAAAATTGGGAATGGTATCGGAAGCGCGGGATTCATGATAAACGCTGTTTTCATAGTAATGGATGGTTGGCACTCCAAAAGTAAAGCCGAAGTATAGTTTGTCATTGATATTTCCACCCAGTGAGATGTCGATTTCATTCATCGATCCATAAGAATTAATGGTCTTACTCTGAACGACCCCACCGTATGGGGCATCACAATAATATTTTAATGGAGCGGTATCGTAAGCGATCAGGTTGGTGTTATAGGCAAGGCCAATATCAAAAGGATAATCCTCGGCAATGAATTCCGGGCGTGTTCCATTGGCATTTAGCTCATTGACATAACTTTGCATCAGTGAACTTTTCGAATTATATCCATTGATAGATACCTGGTTATTAAAATCATTTTGCCGGTTAAAACCGAAGGCTAAATTAAACGATTTCAGGATGCCCTGATTTCCTTTGGCGCTGGGTTTCAGATTAAAGACGAACCCAAAATTTCCTATTCCGCAATTTACCCGGTTGGCAGTAGTAGTGGCGCCATTATATTCTGTTGAAGTGTTGGCAATGACAGGGGCGATGGTAAAGGTCATTTCGGAGGCCTGGTACAGGCCGATTCCTGCAGGATTGGTAGCCAGGGTTGAAAAGTCTGCGCCAACTGCTCCAAATGCGCCGCTGAGACCATTGAAACGGGCGGTTCCGCTATAATAAACGCGAGAGAAACGAAGGGCATCTTCTGCGGTTTGTGCAAAGATCATATCCATCATACCACAAATCAAAGAGAACAATATGATTATTTTTTTCATGGATCAAGCTTTTTATAGTTAAAATCCCGGGAATGGATATTTTACCTGCGTCGTCCACCGCCACTACCACCTGACGGGGAGCTGCCACCACTGCCGCCGGAACGGACAGGGGCTGAATAGCTTCCGCTGCTTCCCGAAGAAGGCGCTGAGTAGGATCCACTTCCGCTGGAACGTGCCGGGGCGCTATAGTTTGAGTTTGAGCGTGCAGGGGTTGAATACCCAGGTGAATATGATCTGGAAGGAGTAGAATAACTTTTTGTCCCGGTACTTGATGGGACAGATCTGCTCCTGTAACCGGAGGATGCCGGGTTTGTATTGTTATTTCTTGAAGTGACAGTGGAAGGCGAAGTGCGTGATGTTCCTGTATTCTGAGTTCTGGGGCTTATATATTCCTGGCTCGATTTGGCCTGACGATAAACCGGTGAAGAATAACTCTGAGCAGATCCGGTCCGTTGGACGGCGGTATTATTTCCGGGACGGGAATAGCGGGGCGTTGGTTGTTGACGACTGGTTTGGGCCTGCTGTCCATTATTCCTCGAATAAGCGGCTTGTCTGGCTGTTCCTGAACGGGAATATCGGTAAGTTTCCTGATTGGAAGGGGTAGTACGTGTGGAGGGTTGTATGGCAACCTGGCCGCGTGAAGTTGTTCCTGTAATTCTCGGGTTGGCAGGTGATCCGGTTACACGATCGTTGATAGTGGCAGTTCCCCCTGTGGGTATGGTTGATACCCGGTCATTCCTGATGGTCGTTCCCTGGTCATTGCTGGTCAGGGTCCTCCTCGATCCGTAATAAGATCCCGTGGTGGCGTAAGGTGGGTAATTCTCATTATACCAGGGGTAAGGACAATAGCAACATCCATAAGGATAGTAGTATGGAGAATAGTACCAGGGGTTATACCAACCGTAATAGGGGTAACCCCATCCCCAGTCATATCCCCAACCGTAGTAAGGATAACCCCAGTTGGAATAGGGATAGCCCCATCCCATGCCGAAGGACATGGAAGGGCCCCAGTAATTTCCGAAGCCAAAACCCAGTGAAAAATTCACATTGGGATCGGAACTTCCGGAACCGGAGTAGGTAGTGTTCCCGGTATAGGTTTCGTCAAAATACCCTTTGGTGGTATCGTTGTTGTTAAACCTGTTAATCCGGGAAGAATAGGAATAATCGTTGTAATCATCTGCAAAAGTAGAGGAACCGGCTTTCACACCCGTGGCGCTGTCGGGGGTTGTAATGACCTGGGCCCCTGAAACCGGAGGTGTTGAATGTTTCTGAGGGGTATAAGTTGCTCCGGATGAGGCGCTGTATACATCATCGTTGGAATACGATGACGCTAATTTCTGTGTCGTGCACGCACCGATGATCAGGCTAATAAACACGATGCTCAGGAATGACTTTTTCATGGTTGGATTCTTTAAAAACCGTATAACTCTTTTCCTCTTTAAGACTCGGTAAAATTTTGTATTTTTGTCCCGAAGGAACTGGATGAAATATTAACAAAACTCATACCAAACTTAAAAAATGGCTAAAGATTTTTCGACCCGGGCAGAAAATTATTCACAATGGTATAACGATCTGGTTATCAAAGCAGATTTGGCTGAAAATTCTGCCGTCAGGGGATGTATGGTGATAAAACCGTATGGATATGCTATTTGGGAACGTATCCAGGCAGTGTTGGATAAAAAATTCAAGGATACAGGTCACTCCAATGCCTATTTTCCGCTGTTCATCCCGAAATCTTTCTTCAGTAAAGAGGCCAGTCATGTGGCAGGGTTTGCGAAGGAGTGTGCTGTAGTTACCCATTACCGCCTGAAAAATTCACCGGATGGAAAAGGAATCGTCGTTGATGAGGATGCCAAGCTGGAAGAAGAACTGATTGTAAGACCGACCTCGGAGACCATCATCTGGGATACTTATAAAAACTGGATTAAATCATATCGCGATCTCCCGCTGCTGATCAATCAATGGGCCAATGTCGTCCGCTGGGAAATGCGAACCCGTCTGTTTTTACGGACCGCGGAATTTCTATGGCAGGAGGGGCATACAGCGCATGCTACCCGCGAAGAAGCAGTCAGGGAGGCTGAAACCATGCTGGATGTTTATGCTGATTTCGCTGAAAACTGGATGGCAATACCAGTTATTAAAGGGACCAAATCGCCTGCTGAAAGGTTCGCCGGGGCCATAGAAACGTATGCTATTGAATCTCTGATGCAGGATGGGAAAGCTTTGCAGACCGGTACTTCCCATTTTTTAGGACAAAATTTTGCCAAAGCTTTTGATGTTAAATTTTTAAACAAAGAGAACCAGCTGGATTATGTTTGGGCAACATCCTGGGGTGTTTCAACGCGCCTGATGGGAGCCCTGATCATGTCGCATTCTGATGATAACGGTCTGGTAATTCCCCCGAAACTTGCTCCCATCCAGGTTGTCATTGTCCCCGTTTTTAAAACGGCAGACCAACTGGATCAGATCTCACAAACTGTCCTCCCATTGAAAAAATCATTGGAATCGAAAGGGATCACGGTGAAATATGATGACCGGGATACCCAGAAACCCGGATGGAAATTTTCGGAATATGAATTCAAAGGTATTCCGATACGGCTTACTATCGGCCCCCGCGATATCGGGCAAGGCACCGTTGAAATTGCCCGGCGCGATACCCTGGAAAAGGAGACAGTTCAACTGAGTGATATCGAAGTAAAGGTTTTACAACTGCTTGATCAGATCCAGCAGAATCTCTTTGATAAAGCGCTCTCATTCCGTGAAAGTCACACCTACAGGGTGGATACATGGGATGAATTTAAAAAAGTATTGGATGAAAAAGGCGGGTTCATTTTAGCCCATTGGGACGGCACTGCCGAGACAGAAGAGAAGATAAAGGAGGAAACCAAGGCCACAATCCGCGTCATTCCGTTGAATAACCAGATGGAGCAGGGAAAATGCATCTATTCCGGAAAGCCATCCACCCAGCGTGTCATTTTCGCGAGGGCTTATTAACCCGCTTCTTGTTTGATTATTTATCCCCGATTGGGAGGATCTGATCGGTCCCCTGAGGAAATTTAATGACCCTATCGGGTGGAGGATCGTTAACATAATAGATGTTGCCAATCGATCCAACAGTTGCATTCAATGTATATTTGGCCTGTATATAGCAGTTGTTGGTCCCGTAATTTTTAATGAAGGTAAATCCGGTCTTGAGCTTCCTGCATTCGAACAGCCCATAATCACCGGCATAAATATTACTTTCATCGCAAATTCCCTGAAGCAAGAAATTGACAGTCCCCATGTGTTGGACAAAGATCCCTTTGCGGCAATTGATGATCATGTTGATCGTTCCGCATCCTCCCCAGGTATGGATTTCAATGGTATCATTGACGATCAGATTGGTGGTCGTCACATTTCCTGATGAATTGTAATACAGGTATAAACAAGGCTTCTCGCTTGAATAGGAGACATAAACATTCACAGGTGTGTTATAATCCCTTAACCAGTTACAGGAATTGCAATTATGAATGATAAGCTGTCCTCCGTTTACTTCTGTTGTGATACCACTGATGATATTTTCCCCTGCCTCGACCGCTACATGGTTTTCGCTATCCTGTTTCAAGATAAGGGTTACATTGTCATTTAAATAAATGCTGTCAAAATCGGCCACTTCACGAACGTTCGTGACTATTTTCCCTGTATTGGTGAGGCAATTCTGGCCCTTTTTACAGGAATTATTTCCAAAAACGAACAGGGTTGCGACGATGATTATAAATAATCCTCTTATGCTCATTTTAATGAACTGTTTTTTTTCCATATTGTACCCCAATCCGGTAACCCAAACCCCAGCCGATATAGTCTGCCCGGCCCCAGACAACTTTTAACATCACATTAGCAAAAAAATGTTCTGAAAAATTATATTGAACGCTGAGTTTCTGGTAAAGGGATTTGACCGGTTTCATGACATGTAAATATACTCCAAAGTTAAGAATGACTCCCAGTTTTCCCAAGGTGAGATTATAGGCGGCATTAATTCCCGGAAGAAGAAATTTCCAGTTGGTCAATGTTGTATCCGTGGTATTGTTTTCATCAACATAGTAGAGCTCATATAGTTTCCGTTGCGACAGATCATAGGAAAGGTCAAAGCCAATACCCATCTGACTTTTTTTGCTGATGCGGATAAAGGTATTTTCATAAAGATGATAAATGAGATAATTTTCACCGGTAACGGCTTTCAGGTTTTTCCATCCCAAAGCCAATCCGAAATCAAACTCCAGCGTATGCCTTAGGGTAGCTGAATAGGGTTCGGTTGGTGCATAAAACCGGTCGGTGATGGTTTTGTTTTCACCGAATGGGCGATAGGCAATTCCGATGTTGACAAGGGGAGTGTTCAAGCCGTTATTCGGAAGTTTAAGGGAACCATTGGAGAAATGTTGCAGGCTGACACCGGTTGTTACCGTGAAACTCCTGTCGATCCTGAACCGGGCTTCAAGCATCAGGTTAACAGCCGCATTGAAATGGGAGCCAATGGCAAGGTTCTTATAGTTTGTGATCCTGTCGAAACATCTGGTCAGATAACCCACTCCCAGGGCAAAGCGGAAGCCCAGGGTGAAAGTACGGTTTTTAAACAAAGGGAAATTAATCAGCGGCATCAGTGCGAATGCCTGACCAAGATCAGGATTATCGCCGAGCCCGCAATAAAATATGGTCAGTCCAATAACGGGATAATTAAATGCCCTTTCCCATTTTTGTTTTCCGTAAGTCATTTTTTCCACCGTGAATTCAAATGCCGGGAAATGTGAGCTATACTGGTATAACTCAAGATGATGGGCATACAGAAAACCATAATGCACTTTTGCCTCGATCATCAGGTTGGACGATGTGAGTGAATGCTCTCGCTGGGCAACTCCATGGTCTGGGAAAAAAAGGAGAGTTCCAGACACAAGGAGAAAGCAAAGGTGAAGCAGAAATGAATGTGATCTTTTAGTCAAGGGGCCCTTAGCTTGGTCTGGAGACAAAATTAAACGGTATAACCTTGAAAATCGTATTTTTGTGCAAAATATTAAAGATGGAAGAGAAAATTGCTGCCTTCAGGAGGCTCCTGGAGATCATGGATGAACTCAGGGCAAAATGCCCATGGGATAAACAACAAACCCTCGAATCACTTCGGTATCTCACCATTGAAGAAACCTATGAATTATCTGAATCTATTCTGGACAAAGACATGGAAGGCATCAAAAAAGAGTTGGGGGATCTGATGCTTCACCTGGTGTTTTATTCAAAAATCGCCTCTGAAAAACATGCTTTTGACATCAAGGATGTCCTCGAAAGCATTATTGCCAAACTGATTCATCGTCATCCCCATATTTTTAGTGATGTGCAGGTCAAAGATGCCAGGGAAGTACTCGATAACTGGGAAAAAATAAAGCTGCAGGAAAAAGGGAACCGTTCCGTTCTTTCCGGGGTCCCCTCCGGTTTACCGGCGATGGTAAAAGCATACCGTATCCAGGAAAAAGCCAGCGGGGTGGGATTCGATTGGGAAAATCCGGAACAGGTATGGGACAAGGTACTGGAAGAGTTGAATGAGTTAAAGGAAGCAGTGGAACTTGGAGATAACCATGCCTTTAAGGAACATGAATTGGGCGACCTCATCTTCGCTATTATAAATTATGCCCGTTTTATTGAAGTCAATCCCGAAGATGCCCTGGAATTTACAAATCGTAGGTTTATCAGCCGTTTTCAACACATCGAAGATAAAGCCAGGCAACAGAACAAACCTATTCATGAACTGAGCCTGGCAGAGATGGATGTTTTCTGGAATGAAGCCAAAAACTGTGAATAATCCAAAGATTATTTCATTATGCTCGGGTCAAACCTAAGCGGCTCATTGAGGATGAAATCAAAGAGGGTCATTTTCCGGATCTCATAATAGCTTCTCCAGAATGTTTGCAAGGCAGAATAGTAGTTTTTCTCCGAGTCATCGGTTTCGATCTGGGCGTTGTTCAGATCCAGGATGCTGTTGATCTTTCCGATCAGATATCTGCCTTTCGTGACTTCATAACTTTTCCGGGCTACCGTATCTGATTTGGCAGCGATCCGCAATTGGTTCTGCTGCATGTTGAACTGAACCACTTTGAGATAAATATTGCGCTGAAAATCAATAACATCCTGTTCAACAGAGGTCTTTACAATTTCTTCCTGTGATTGAGCCATTTTGATCTTCCCACGGGCGACGCCCCAATCAAGTATAGGGACGGTCAGCCCCAACGAAACCTGACGTTGGTCGAGTGGGTTGATATAGGCATCAGGAACAGTAGCCGCGGTTTGTGTTAATCCTATCACTGCATTGAGCTCAGCGTCGAACCGTCCTTCTGTTTTGGCCCGGTTAACGTCGCGGGCAGCTTCCAACAACCTTTGTTTAAAGTTGAGGACGGAAGAAGAATTTTTATTGGCCAGATCCACCGCCGTATTGGGATCGATGGTAAAAAAAGTAATATCAGCTGGAGGTACAAGTTCAATATTGACAGAGTCCTTGATGCGCAGAAATGATTTAAAGCGGAATTGCGCGTTGTCCAGCGCGAGATTGGCATTTTCAACCGCTGCCTGGGCCTTGAGGAAGTTTAATTCCAATTGGAGGAGGTCATTTTCGGCGATCTTACCCAGTTGATATCTCCCTTTGGCAATGTGGTATAATGTATCATAATTGGACAGGTTTGTCAGGGAGATTTTTTTCTCAACCTGGGCCTGGAGCAAAGCAAAGAAATAATCCGTGGTGGTTATTGCAATCTGTTCAATATCTTCGAGGTATTTACGTTGCGCCTGGGTGTATTTAAGGGGCTGAATCTTCCGGTCCCAGCGGAATGAATTATAGGTGAAAATGGGTTGATATAATCCCAAATTAATTGGGGTACTCATATAGGAAATCGGGTTTTCGGTGTTAAAATTGTTGATCCCCGATAGGCCTGAGCTGAGGTAAACGGTCCCTCCCGTGATCCCCAGTTTCTGTGTAAGCGCCAGGTTAGCGTTTGCGCTGATATTCTGTTGACGGATATAACTTTGGGTCCCGTCCGGATTCAGATAGGGAGTGAGGCTTTGCGTTATACTGGGCAGCGTTGCTGTCAAACCCAGGGATGGCAGGTTGGAAGCGCGGAAAGACCGGTATTCCCAGTAACTGGACCGGAAGGTTTGTCTGGCGTTCAGGGCTCCGGGCGACTGTTCCTTCGAAATCTCAATGGCTTTATCCAGGGTTAACCGGCGTACATTATCCTGTCCTGCAACATGGAGTGAAAAAGCCATAGAAATAATAAAAGTGATGATTACATTACGGTTCATGATGGGCAGGGGTTTCAATTTATTCATACCTGAGGGATTCGACAGGATCCTGTTTTGCAGCACGTTTGGCAGGCATATAACCAAAAATAATACCCACAGAGGCGGAAACGCCAAAGGAAATAAATATTGACAAAGGAGACACGATGGTCAGGATATTGGTGATTTCCATGATCGCTTTCGACAACACAAGTCCTAATATAATACCAATGATCCCTCCGGAAATGCTGAGCAGGGTGGCTTCCATAAGAAACTGGAGAATGATATCCCGTTTGGTGGCGCCGATTGCCTGGCGGATACCAATCTCTTTGATCCGTTCCATGACGGAGGCCAACATGATATTCATGATGCCAATTCCGCCTACAAGCAGGGAAATACTGGCGATGGCCCCTAAAACGATGTTAAAAATATCTTTGGTGCGTTGCTCCTGCTTAAGTAACAATTCAGGCACTTTTATTTCGACATCTTCTACACCGGCATGCCTGCGGACCATCATTTTCTTTAATATCCCGGTCGTTGGTGCGATCTGCTCGCTTTCCCTGACCTGGACCACTATTTTATCAATCTGGTTTTTTGACGATTCTTGACCGGAGCCACTGGAGTAAACGGAAAAACCTTCACCATAATACTCCGTCCCATTGCCGTGAAGGGATGCATCCGTGATCATTGTCCGGTCGCGGTAACGTCGCAAAAGGGTTTGGATGGGTGCGTACAAGGAATTATTATAATCCGATATGCCGAGATTATCGATGCTTGACTGGCTAATCTCCCTTTTCTTGATTATTCCTATAATCCGTAACCAAATGGGGCCACATTTTATGTCTTTTCCTATAGCATCGGTTGCCGGGAAAAATTTTGATTTTATCGAAGGGCCAATGATACAGACTGGTTTACCGTCTTTTAACTGCTCTTCGTTGAACATTTCCCCGCTTTGAAGCTCCAGCGCAAAGACTTTAAAAAAATCAGGAGTAACCCCTGTGAGTTTAGCCGAAGTTTTTATTCCGTCTTTCACAATGTCGGTTTCATAGATCACTTCGGGACTGACAGTCATTACCGTTGGAATGACAGCCTTGATGCTTTCGGCATCTTTAAGGCTCAGCCCCGGGGAAAATTTCCCTTTTGTTTTTTCATCGTTTTGATCCTGGGATTGGCTCCCCTGGTCCGTACCGGAAGAGGATGAGGAGGCTTTTGCTTTTTCAGGTTTTGGAGCTATCAGGATGTTGTTGACGCCAACCAGTTTCATCTGGTCAAGTATCTCTTTTTTAGCGCCATTTCCGATGGCCATCATGGTAATTACAGCAGCCACTCCGAAGATGATTCCCAGGGCAGTAAGAACAGATCTGAACTTGTTCAGAAATACGGCTTCGAGGGCAATATTGAAAATGTAGAGATACCGTTCGAACATGATGTGAGCAATTGATAATTAATAATTAAGAATTAATAATCAATGATATAAAACTATTTTTTCAGGATTACAGGGGAGGTGGCCCTAACTTTTATTGAGTCTTTGTTCCCCGGCTTTGAGGTTTTCTTGATGACCGGTTTATCCTTGTATTTTGCCAGGATTTCTTTCGGCAGGGTTTTGAGGGTGAGTTTATCGGCTTTTTCAGGTGGCACCAGCAATACTTCTTCATCTAACTCCAAACCTGCACGGACAATAATTTCATTGTCATTTGATTGGCCCACGATGACTTGTTGGCGGGTAACGGAACCCCCATCTTTTTTATAGACGAAAGTGATTGAATCGGCATTGAAGACGGCTTCGATAGGAATGAACAGGACACTGTCGATGACATTGGTGAGGATCGTGTTTTTTGTAGTCATGGCCGGCCTGAGAATGGAGTCGAATTCTTTAACAAGGATCCGGACTTCATATACTTTGGCATTGGTGTTCTGGAGCTGTTCCCCGATGTTGGCTACTTCGGTGACCTTACCGGTGAATTTTTTTTCGGGGAACGCATCAATACCGATCTGAACTTCTTGCCCGACTTTCACTTTACTGATATCAATCTCATTTACATAAGTTTTGGAGATCATTTCGGAGAGGTCGGGCAATTCGGCAACAATATTATCCCATGCGCTGACAGTGGATCCGATGCCGATTTTATTCCCGTCCCAGTTACGCCGGTAGATCACCATTCCGGCTTTGGGGGCCACGACATTAAATTGTTTAAGCACATCGGACATTTGTTCCAGTTTCCGTTTGGCCTGATTGTAAGAAGCTGAAACTTCCTGCATATTGGCAACGGCTTTCTGGCTGCGTAGTTTGTAATTCTTTTCAGCCTGGTCAAAAGCCCGTTCTGATCTTTCAAGGTCTATCTGAACCTGCCGGATCGTAGCGGGAGGTTCATATTTTGATTGGTCGAGGGTGATTTTCTTTTCTTCAAGGGCATATTTCAGGTTGATAAGTTCGTCGCGGGCGCTGCGAAGTTCCAGGGAAGTATCGAGCCGGGTTTTAGTCATTTGTGACTCCAGCTTTTCAAGGTTGGTCTCTTCGTCTTTGATTTTATTTGATATTTCGGTACGGTCAAGGGAGGCGACATATTGTCCCGAATCTACTACCGTTCCATCCGGGATGATATCCTGGATCTTGACCTGCCATATCTGGATTTGCCGCAGCGCCTGAGGCCCATATATTTTTTCGGAACTTTTGGCGATCAGTTCTCCGGTGGTCGTTACTTCAATAGGGAAATTTCCCTTTTTGACCTTGGCAATGATATTTTGTCCTTTATGGTTATTGGCAAAGACAAAATATCCGATGATGGCCAGGACGCATATTCCGGCGATCACATAAATGTAAGTTTTTCGTAACATGGGACATGGTTAGGAAAGTGTCTCGACCTTCATCGCACATCAGACGTCGATGTTGGCATATTTGGCGTTTTTTTCGATAAATTCACGTCTGGGAGGAACATCATCGCCCATGAGCATGGAAAAAATGCGATCTGCCTCAGTCCCATTCTCGATGTTGACCTTCCGGAGAGTCCTGAACCCAGGATCCATCGTGGTTTGCCAGAGTTGTTCTGCATTCATTTCCCCCAAGCCCTTGTAACGTTGGATATGAATTCCGGTATCTTTTCCGTTACTCAGCTCATTGACGATCTGTAGCCTTTCTTCCTCGGTCCAGCAATAGCGCTGGATTGTCCCCTTCTTGATCAGGTATAGTGGCGGTGTTGCAATATAAACATGCCCGTTTTCGATCAATTCCTTCATATAGCGGAAGAAAAATGTCAGGATCAGGGTGGCGATGTGACTCCCATCGACATCGGCATCCGTCATGATAACTATTTTATGATAACGTAACTTTTCCAGATTTAGTGCCTTGCTGTCATCTTCTGTGCCTATGGTCACTCCAAGGGCCGTATAGATATTCTTAATTTCTTCGCTGTCAAAGACTTTATATTGCATAGCCTTTTCCACATTCAGGATTTTTCCCCTCAGGGGCAAAATTGCCTGAAATTTCCTGTCGCGTCCTTGTTTAGCGGTGCCTCCAGCGGAATCTCCCTCAACCAGATAAAGTTCACATTGGGTAGGATCCTTTTCAGAGCAGTCGGATAATTTGCCGGGTAATCCTGAGCCTGACAACACGTTTTTCCGTTGAACAAGTTCCCTGGCTTTACGCGCAGCATGGCGGGCAGTAGCGGCCAGGATCACTTTGTTGACGATGGTACGGGCTTCCTTGGGATGTTCTTCCAGATAATTGGTGAGTATTTCGCTGGTGATCTGGTCAACGACACCCATCACTTCATTATTTCCTAATTTGGTTTTAGTCTGTCCTTCGAATTGCGGTTCCTGGACCTTGACAGATATAATGGCAGTAAGGCCTTCCCTGAAGTCGTCGCCGTTAATATCGAATTTCAGCTTGGCTAACATCCCGGTCTTATCCGCGTAACTTTTCAAAGTCCGCGTCAAGGCGCGGCGAAATCCGGCCAGGTGGGTCCCGCCTTCATGGGTGTTGATGTTGTTGACGTAGGCATGAATATTCTCCGAAAACGAAGTATTGTATTGCATGGCAATTTCCATGGGGATGTTATTTCGTTCCCCTTCCATACAGATAGGCTCCGGGATCAGTATTTCACGGTTGGCATCCAGGTAGTTGATAAAGTCGCTTAACCCGTTTTTGGAATGGAAAGTTTCAGTAAGCAAATTCCCGTTCTCGTCTTTTTCTCTTTCGTCAGTGATTACAAGGGCAAGCCCCTTGTTCAGGTATGCCAGTTCCCTCAACCGGGAAGAAAGGATGGCATAATCAAAGTTTTCAACAATGAAGATGGTATTATCCGCTTTGAAAGTGACTTCGGTGCCATTCCTCTCTGTATCTCCTACAATTTTTACCGGGTATAATGGTTTCCCCTTTTCATATTCCTGTTGGAAAATGTGCCCGCCCCGGTAAACGGTTACTTTTAAACTGGCAGACAAAGCGTTAACGACAGAAACGCCAACACCGTGAAGGCCTCCGGAAACTTTATAGGTGTCTTTATCGAATTTTCCACCGGCATGTAAAACGGTCATTACGACTTCGAGCGCTGATCTTTTTTCTTTTTCATGATAATCGGTTGGGATGCCCCGACCATTATCCGTCACTGTAATTGAATTATCCGGATGGATAATAACATCTATCTTACTGCAAAATCCCGCTAATGCTTCGTCGATGGAATTGTCAACTACTTCATAAACCAGGTGGTGAAGCCCCCTTACATTCACATCACCGATGTACATGGCAGGACGTTTGCGGACAGCTTCAAGGCCCTCCAGGACCTGGATGTTATCGGCTGTGTAATTTGAGCTGGCAATTTCTTTTTCTATATCAGTCATAATCAATCTATTGCGTTAATTAAATTCCAGGGACAAAGATACGAATTATTTCCGGATTGGAATCAATGAAAACATCAGGAAAATCAAGTATTTTATTAACAATTTCAAGTTAAAAATTACCGGTTGGTTTTCCGGTCTGGAATCAGGTGTTTTTCATCCGATTTTATGGTGTTTTTACCCCGGACAGGATGGTGAGAATATGATTTGGGCTTATCTTATAAAGAGAGTAATTTTTTCTCTATGATATCGGCCGAGTGACCATCTCCAAAGTCTTTTTTCCGGGGTGCATCCGGAGTGGCCATGTTGACTGCTTTTACGATAAGGTCAGGATCAGTCCCCGTCACGATATTCCAGTTGTCGTGAAGGGTTTCAATCCATTCGGTCTCGGTGCGAAGAGTGATGCATTGTTTTCCTATAAAATAAGCTTCTTTTTGTAATCCCCCTGAATCGGTAAGTACTTTAAGGGAATCGAAGGTCAGTTTCAGCATTTGCAGGTAACCTACCGGTTCGATGATATGGACCCGTGAAGGGATTTCGATGGTCCCGGTCAGGATTTTTTTTGTACGGGGATGGATGGGGAGAACAATTTCAAAGGGTAAACGGGAGAAAGCCGAAAAAATTCTTTTCAGGTTCGAGAGATCATCGGTATTTTCAGCGCGGTGAATGGTAGCCAGCAGGTATTTTTCAGGAATACAGGGTGTTTGATATTGATCCGGATCGTTGAGGAGCCTTGATTGATAATATAATACGGAGTCATACATCACATCACCGGAAAAGCAGGTGTTGTTGACAAGTCCTTCGTGATCAAGGTTATGAACCGCGGTCTGGGTTGGAGCGAAGAGGATGTCTGAAATCCTGTCAGTTACAATACGGTTGATCTCTTCAGGCATCCTGCGGTTAAAACTCCGCAGGCCGGATTCGATATGCGCCACAGGAATATGAAGCTTTGTAGAGGCAAGGGCCCCGGCAAGAGTGGAATTGGTATCCCCGTAAACGAGCGTCATATCCGGTTTTTCCCTTAGCAGGACGGTTTCGATTCCCTGCAACATCAATCCGGTCTGCACAGCATGGCTGCCGGAACCAATGCCCAGGTTAAAATCAGGTTGGGGAATATTCAGCTCACGGAAAAAAACATCCGACATATTTTCATCATAATGCTGTCCCGTGTGCAGAAGTAATTCCCTGATGGACGGGTTTGCGCGTAACTTACGGGAAACAGTAGCGGCTTTGATAAACTGCGGACGTGCGCCGACGATGGAAACGATCTTCATCTTGTTGTTTGAATAAAAATAAAAACAACAGTTCCGTAAGCGGGGTTCTGTTTTATTCTGTCATTTATCTGAGCCTTCCGTCACCGGAAAGCTTAAGCGATCTACCCTCCGGCATCGGGCGAGCAGCCCTTAGCAGCCGGTTTACTTGATCTTTCAACCCATGAGGTTTACCCCTCCGGCCGGTCACCCGGCAGAAGCGTGGTCTCTTACACCGCATTTTCACCCTTACCATGTTGGGCAACTCGTCGAGTTGCCCAACATGGCGGTTATTCTCTGTGGCACTGGCTGTCTCCCGGGTTTTAACCGGGAGCCTTCCCGTTAGGAAGCATGGCGCTCTGTGTTGTCCCGACTTTCCTCTGTGCCATCTGGCACAGCGACAGATCGAACTGTTGTTTGAGCAAAGGTATGATAAATCTGTGAATTATCGATACCTTTGCCGCCACAAAAGGGTGCGCTGATAAAGTTTGATACCTCTATGAAAGATCTGAGTTATGGTAAAGATCTGAGTTATGGTAATGAAGGAAAGTTGATTTTCAAGTTTGCAGTTCCTTTGTTATTGGGTAATGTTTTTCAGCAATTATATAACGTCGTCGACAGCATTATTGTCGGCCGGTTCATCGGGAAATCAGCGCTTGCTGCCGTGGGGACTTCTGCTCCCATTATTTTCCTCCTGGTTTCATTTGTGATTGGGGTTTCCATGGGCTTTACCATTATCGTTTCACAATATTTCGGGGCAAAGCAAATAGAGAATGTCCAGAAAGCGATCAATACACTGTATATTTTCATGTTCTTTACTTCGATCGTGGTTACTGCAGGGGGAATCCTGCTGAGCGAATTTATCTTCCGGTTGATTGACCTTTCCCCGCTGATCATTCCTGATGCCATGATGTTCCTGAATGTTTTTCTCTTAGGACTGGTCTTTCTCTTTGGATATAACAGTACGAGCGCCATCCTTAGAGGGTTGGGGGATTCCAGGACCCCTTTGTATTTTTTAATCGGATCGGTAGGATTAAATGTCATACTCGACCTGATCTTCGTACCGGTTTTCCATTGGGGCATCTGGAGCGTGGCATTTGCAACCGTGCTTTCTGAGGCCATCGCTTTTATCGTACAGATCCTTTATCTGAACCGTTACCATAAAGTGGTCAGGTTTTCTTTTAAAGGATTAAAATTTGACCAGGAAATTTTCATTAAAAGTATCCGTATTGGGATTCCGACCGGTTTCCAGCAAACTTTTGTGGCGGCGGGGATGGTGGCCTTGTACTGGGTAGTGAATCAATTCGGTGTGGATGCAAACGCGGCTTACAGCGCGGCTGGCAGGATTGATAGCTTCACTGCTATCCCGGCCATGAGCTTCTCCATTGCATTATCAACATTTGTAGGCCAGAACCTGGGAGCAAACCGTCCCGACCGGGTAAAAAGCGGTTTCCGGGCAACCCTGATCACCACCAGCATTATTTCGGTCATTATTGGCGCCATCACAGTGTTATTCAGACGATATCTGATGCGAATGTTCACCAGCGATCCGGTCGTCATTGAAATCGGCGGGGATTATCTCATCATTATCGGATCGACCTATCTGCTTTTTTCGGTCATGTTCGTGATCAATGGGGTTTTAAGAGGCGCCGGGGATACCCTGGTCCCGATGTTCATCAGCCTGATCTCTCTTTGGTTGGTACGCATCCCGGTTGCATACTTCCTTTCAAAAAATCCTTCGGTGGGTATGCAGGGGATCTGGTGGTCGATCCCGATCGGTTGGTCTGCAGGGGTTATTCTCTACTACTGGTATTACCGCATGGGGAGGTGGAAATCAAAAGGCATTGTGAGATATACCCAAAAATAACGATCTGAATCAATGGTTTCCGCCGGATAACCTGTCAAGGAGAAGGGCCAGGTCACCGGTCAACGCTTTTCTTGAGTATTTAACGATATGCTGCGGTCTGATGACAGGATTTCCCGACAGATACTGAAGGTAGAAAGTTAAAAGATTGTTTTTCATTGTTTCAACATCGCCAAATCCCGCTAACAAACCGGATTTTGTCTCCTCCAGGATTTGAGCGGCATCACCCGTTTCGGGCCCCAGGCATAAAATGGGCCTGCTGGCTGCCAGATACTCGAAAAATTTCCCTGTAAGGATCATTTTTGAGTTCGGCGTATTGTTGATGATGAGCAAAAGGATCCTGGATTCCTGTTGGCATTTTATCACTTCACTATGAGGCATATAATCGGTCCTGCTCACAAACGGGCCGAGTCCGTATTTATGCAATGAATCACTGACCGTGTAGTCAACTTTACCAATCAGTTTTATTTCCAAATCATTTTTAAAACGCTCGTCTTCCTGAAGTATTTGTTTCAGCGCTTCCCAGAGGGTTACCGGGTTGCGGGCGCTGACCAGCGTCCCGATATGGGCAATGGAAAATTTTTTATCCAGTTGAACAGGCCCTCCCCTGTCGATATCGGCATCGTCGTATCCATTGGTAATAACCTCATAGTCGCGGGGATAGATTTGCCTGAAGTCCATGGCCATGGTGTTGCTGATAACAGTAATGGCATTTGCTTTTTCCAGAACGGATTTTTCCAGGGTATGATGTTTCTTATCAGCCCAGCGGGTAAGCTTGAGATCTTTATAAAAATCAATGTTGGTCCATGGATCCCTGAAATCGGCTAACCAGGGTATATGAAGTTCTGAAGCCAACGACATGGCGATCAAGTGTGTACTGTGAGGGGGGCCGGTTGAAATGATAACCCTGACCGGATGGTCCTGCAATTGTTTTTTTAAAAAACGGATGGAGGGTTTGATCCAGAATTTACGGGCATCGGGAATGAAAAAATTTCCCCGGATCCAAACAGAAATGGTTTCGAGCAGCCGGTTGTTTTTCTTTTCAGAAAGGAAAGCGGCATTGATTTTCTCCTCTTTTTTTCTGCCCATCAGTTTTTTATAGGCGCCATAAGGCTCGCGGATGGGTTGCCTCCAGATTTCAATTCCACGAGGAACATCAGCCAAAAGGGAAGGGTCAGTTTCAGGGAACTCCGGATTTTCGGGTGTATAAATAACCGGCTCCCATTGATAATCGCGAAGGTATTTGACGAATTTAAGCCATCGCTGTACACCGGCCCCACCGCTGGGAGGCCAGTAGTAAGTGATGATCAGCGCTTTTTTCATGCTTTTGCTTTCTGTCTCTTTCTGATTTCGTAGCCAATGGAAAGTACGACGAGCACAATCAATAAAGCAGAGCTGATCAGTGAAATTTTCTCCCCGATGAAATACAGACTGGGTTCGAATCTGAATTCAAGCTTATGATTACCGGCAGGAAGGACCATGGCCCGCAACACATAATCGGCCCGGAAATGGGGGGTCAGGTTCCCATCGAGGTATGCATTCCAACCTTTTGGGTAGTAAATCTCAGAAAAGACAGCCAATCCTTTGTTTTTTGCCGAATAATTATACCGGAGTTTATTGGGCTCATAATCAACCAGGGTGATCTTATCGGAAGAATCAAAGGCCGGGGTATAGCTTTTAAGATCCTCGGCAAATGCTTTGTTGATAATGGCGATGGAATCGGGCCTGAAACTACGGATGGCCCCGATTTCGGCATCGGCGTTATCGGCCATTTTATAGTTTTTTACAAACCAGGCATTGCCCAGGGCATTTTTATTCTGATAGTCAACCGGTTGGCGGTTATTGTCGGGAAGAATGAGGTACTTCATGTTGAGCATGTTCAGGACCGGAGCGCTATCCGTGCTCATCGTTTTTGCAAAGGTCCTGATTTCAGGTTCGATCCCGTTATCAATGAGTTCCTGGTACCTGCGAAGTTTAGCGCCATGGTAACCTCCAATTGATTTGTGATAATACGATACGGAAGCATCATTAAAAGGGTCAACCATCAGGTTCAGGACGCGGAAATCGAGGGATGGATCAGCCAGGATAGCTTTATCCGCAGAGGAAGGTTCATAGGGGTTTTCAACCTTCGATTTGGAGGTAAAACTGTCGTTATTTACGTATCGTTTATTGACGGTAAACATATCTGCCACGATCAGTATCCCGAAAAGGAGGTAAGCAAATTCATTTTTTATCTTGTTGTAAAGTACAGCCCAGCAAAGGCCGGCGGCAAGAAGGATGAAAATCAACGATCGCAGGGCATCAAGCCGTACAACCCGCATACGTTCATCCCGGATCGCCTGCATCAGCCAGTCAGGGAATTGGTACTGTTGCTGATACATGGTATCCTTTAATCCGGTAAAGTTCAGGAAAGCGCCCGGTATGATGAGGTACAATAAACAGATACCTCCGGAGATGATCAACGCGATCTGAAGCCCCCTGAAAAGTTTTTTTACTTCCTGTTGCCGGATAAAAAGTTCCCTGAGCGCCAGTATCCCCAATAAAGGCATTGTGAATTCGGCGATCACAAGGATCATGGTCACCGCCCTGAATTTATTATATCCCGGGATATAATTGAGGAAAAAGTCTGTCACTGGCATGAAATTATGTCCCCATGCCAGCACAATGGAAAGAACCGTAGCGACAAGCAACCACCATTTGATGGGGCCTTTTACAATGAACAATCCCAAAATGAATAGCAGGACAATGATCGCGCCTACATATACAGGCCCTGATGTAAAGGGTTGAGCGCCCCAATACATAAATGGCAGTGGCTGACTGCTGAACTGGTTGATCGTTTCCTCAGGCACCCCGTTATTTTTCATGGCTTCCACGATCTTCGATTTGGGGCTGATCTTAATGGAAGATGAGCCACCGTAAACCCCCGGGATCATTAATGTCATTGATTCCCCGACACCGTAACTCCACTGTGTCGCGTAATCTTTGTCAAGACCTGAAGTACGGTTATCCTTTTCGGTGGTCAGTTCCGATTTTCCCCGGATGGTATATTTTCCATACTCATAAGTCGCCCATAGGCTGGTGATGTTGGTAAGTATCGCAAAGGCAACGGCAATAAGGAGGACGCCAACAGAAGAAAGGAAAGGTTTAAGCTCTTTGAACCGGATTGAATGGATCAGTTTAAACAGGCCGAGCAACAACGCAATTATTGCCAGATAGTAAGTGATCTGGGGATGGTTTGCTTTCACTTCCAAGGAAAGAAAAATAGCAGTGATGATCCCTCCCCAGAGGTATTTTCGTTTCATGGTCAGGATCATCCCGGCGATAACAGGAGCCATGTAAGCGATGGCATGGGCTTTTGAATTATGTCCGGCATCGATGATAATAAAAAAGTAGGATGACATCCCGAAAGCGATGGCGCCTGCAATGGATAACCAGGGATTGACACCCATGGCGAGCAACAGGATAAAGAACCCGATGAAATAAAGAAAAACCAGGTTGGCCGGGTGGGGAAGCCCTAATGTCAATATGTTATCGAGATATCCGATCACATTGGAAGTATAACGGGTCGAAATCTGATACGCTGGCATCCCTCCAAACATGGAATTGGTCCATAATGGTTCCTGACCTGTTTTTTCCCGGTAATCAACAATTTCTTTTGAAGCGCCTTTGAAATTCACAATGTCGCTCTGAAGCATCTTTTTGCCTTCGAGGAGCGGACTGAAGTAAATGATGGTGATCAGAAAAAAGATCACGATTGCGGCCATATATGGCAAAAACTTTTTTACCTGGATATTTTTCATGGGATAGGGCTTATTTTACAAAGCTTTAGAAAATAAAAAAAGAAGATAACGTAAAATTATCTTCTTTCTTTATACAAAATTGCACAATTTCAAGATCAATTCATAGATCCGGTGGAGAAAAATTATTCTTTATCTAATTTTTCATCGGATACAGTCAGTTTTTTTCTTCCCTTGGCCCTTCTGGAAGCCAACACTTTCCGTCCATTTGCATCAGCCATACGGGCCCGAAAGCCATGTTTATTTGTCCTTTTCCTGTTCGAGGGCTGGTAAGTTCTCTTTGTCATCTTTACTTATTTTGGGAGTGCAAAATTAAAGATTTTTTCTAAACAAAAAAATCCCGGTCATAATTTTATAAAATTTCTGATGAATGTTGCGTCCACTCCGAAAACTTCTTTTTACCACCAAGTTACTAAGACGCAAAATTTTAAATAATTGAATATGATATATTTGCATCTTCGCCTACCTGCAAATGGAATGGCTCGCGTTAAATTTGCAATAAAATCGCAGTCCGGACCATTGGGAGTATTGGGCCCATCCTTTTTGAAAAAAAGATGTATTTTTGATCCCTTCTTTATAATTATCCTATGTCGTTCAAAATTAGTTTGATACGGAATACAAAGTGGTTGTTTTGCCGATGTAAACTTCATCGGCTGGTTGAACCCTTTTCGGGGTTTCTATTAAATCTGGCCTATCTTTCAAAAATTTCCGTATGGATCAGCAAGAACCGTGATATTTCTTTCAATGATTTTTATTCTCCGAAATGGGACTATAACAAACGATATGATTTGTACGACCATGTTTTTAAGGCCAGACAACTTGATCAACCCATCGATTACCTGGAATTCGGAGTTTCGGGCGGATATTCCTTTGACTGGTGGGTCAAAGCCAATACACAAGGAACTTCGCGGTTTACCGGTTTTGATACTTTTGAAGGGTTACCTGAAGACTGGGGCGGTTTTAAAAAAGGGGCCATGACCACCAACTCCAAAGTACCGGTGATAGATGATCAACGAGTTACATTTGTAAAGGGACTTTTCCAGGAGACCCTGCCGGGTTTTTTAAAATCTTTTGAATACAGGAACCGGAAAGTTATCATGATGGATGCTGACATTTATACCTCAACTTTGTATGTCCTGACAACAATTGCAAACCATCTGAAAAAGGGGGACATCATCCTTTTTGATCAGTTTAATGTCCCCCGTCATGAATTTTTAGCTTTTCAGAATTTCATCAGCAGTTATTATCTTAAATTTAATCTTATCAGGGCTGCCAACAATTATTATTTTTGCGCTTTTGAATTGGCCTGATCACTTCAATGGTATGTTTTTCAAGGTCTCAACCAGGAAATCCCAGAATTTCTGGACGGTGACAATGTTTACTTTTTCGTCAGGAGAATGGGGGAAACGGATTGTCGGGCCAAATGATATCATATCCCAGTTGGGATAAGCGCCGCCCATGATGCCGCATTCGAGACCTGCATGGATAGCTGTTATCTTGGGTACCTTTCCGAATTTGTCTTCGTAGATCTTAAGCATGGTTCCGAGTATCGGGGAATCGGGATTGGGCTTCCAGCCAGGATATTTTCCGTCAAACACACATTCGGCCCCGGCTAATTCAAACACGCATTGCATCATCTGCTCAAGGTCATCCTTGGCAGAGTCAACTGAGCTCCGGAGAAGGCATTGGATGCGGACGACACCATTTTCGGATTTAACAATGGCGAGGTTAGTTGAAGTTTCGACCAGTCCCGGCATTTCATTGCTCATACGGATAACGCCATTCGGGCAGGCATACAATGCATCCAACAGGTTGTGCTGGCTTTTTTCATCAATCCATGCTGATGGCAGGTCGGTCGGGGCAGCTTCCAATTTGAGACCGGGCTCTACTGCCGATAATTCCTTTTTCGCGATTGTGGCATAATCTCCAAGCGATTTCAGGAATTCTTCTTTATTTCCGGCAGGGATGGTGACTGTGGCAAATGCTTCGCGGGGGATGGCATTGCGCAGGCTTCCTCCTTCGATGGACGAAAGCCGAAGGTTGAATTTCCGGGAAGCGGCCCACAGGAAACGGACCATGACTTTATTGGCATTCCCTCTTCCGAGAGGAATGTCAACTCCGCTGTGGCCTCCTTTCATTCCTGTGAGGCTCAGTTTAAAAGCGATGTTGCCTTTGGTTACAGGTTCGTCATCGTATTTCAGGGTGAAATTTCCGTTGGTGCCGCCAGCACATCCGATATAGAGTTCCCCTTCGTCTTCGGAATCCATGTTGAGCAGGATATCCCCTTTCAGGGTGCCGGGTTTCAGGTTAGTAGCGCCGGTCATTCCGGTTTCTTCATCTGTTGTAAAAAGCGCTTCAATGGGGCCATGCACCAGATCTTTTGATTGGAGTACCGTCATGGCTGCGGCAACGCCCATACCGTTATCGGCGCCCAGCGTGGTGCCATTGGCATGCACCCATTCGCCATCGACGATTGCTTCGATCGGGTCTTTTTCAAAATCGTGGATTTTATCACTGTTTTTTTGTGGGACCATGTCAAGATGGCCTTGCAGGATTACACCCTTACGGTTTTCCATCCCCGGAGTTGCAGGTTTGCGTATGATGACGTTTCCTATTTCATCAATAAAAGTTTCCAATCCCAGGTTTTTTCCGAATTTGCAAATGAATTCACGGATCTTGTCCTCTTTTTTGGAGGGTCTGGGAATCCGGGTAAGGCTATGAAAATTATTCCACAGGGCCTTTGGATCGAGATTAGTAATATTGTTGTTCATGATCTTAGTTGGGATTTATGTGAGAAAATGATGCGTTATTTTTCATACGATGCCAGACAGGTTCTGGTTTCAATAAATTGAAAAAAAACCAGGTAGGCAAGTTTCAACGAACAAAGTTACACAAATTATTACTTTACCCGCCAGGCTGATCTTCAATTTCCATGAATGAGATATAACGTTCCTGATAGAGCAGGGAAAGGAATTTTGTTACCCGTTCTTCCATCTCCTTCAGGGCTCCCGGTTCACCGGAAAGCTGGTCAATAAGCCGGTTACAGATTTCAGATACCGAGGATGTCCCATCGATCATCAGCCAGGTATGGCTTCCCGGATGGTCCAGTTTGATCTGTATGAACCGGTCCCTGAAACGTGGCTGGAAGAGGGCAAATTCGATCTTTTTTCTGAACCTGGGCATAAGCAGCGTTACATCGCCGTCTTCCCTGATCTGATGTTCAAGCTTTCTGACCGGATGGAGGTCCAGGAAATTGACTTTTTTTAAAATTTTGCGCCGTTGGAACAAATTCATGCAACTGGAATTATGTTCATCAAATCCGTATTTGATTATTGCAACGGAAGCTGTTCCAAACCATGTTGAAACAGCTTCCGTCGTTATTTTTAGCTTTTATTACATTCCGGAGGCCGGGGGCGCCGGTTCATCGGGTTTACCTGCATTTTTCAGCGGTATCTGGATCAACACATAAGCAATGATAGCCAGAATGACGAAACTGATATAGAAAGTAGGTTGTTTAAAGAAGCTGAAATAGTTATAAAGGAAAATATCGAACACGGCAAAGATAGCGATCATCAAGCCCATCAGGGCTTCTCCGGCAATGAGGCCGGAAGCCAGCAAAACTCCGGTGTTTTCCACCCTGACTTTTTGTGCCGCGTTATGGTTCCTTTTGTTCGAATACAGGTCAACAGCGCCCTTGATAAGGCCACCAAAAAAGATGGCAAAGGTTGTCTCGATGGGAAGATACATCCCGACCGAAACCAGCATAGGACTTTTAACCTGCATGAGGATAAAGGCAACGCCCATGAGCATCCCTGCAATGATAAGCGGCCAGGCCATCTGTCCCTGGACAATGCCACGCGAAAGAATGGCCATCAGGCTGGCCTGGGGCGCGGAAAGATTTTTACTGCCAAAACCGCCTTGGTAGCCGAGGTTTTTCCCGCTGGCGATATCACCGTCATTGAGAAAGGCAAGAACCACGAACATGACGGAACCGGCCAGGATAACCCCCAGGATATCGCCGATCTGCATCCGCCAGGGAGTGCCGCCAAGGATATGACCTGCTTTCAGGTCTTGCAACATTTCACCGGCAACGGCCGCGGAAACGCAGACGATGGCCGCGACTCCCAATACCGTTGCTACTCCGGCATCTCCCTGAACGCCAAGGGCGACAAGGATCAGCGCCGTAACGACCAGGGCCGTCAGGGTAAGCCCGCTGATGGGGTTATTGGAGGAACCCATGATACCGACAAGGTATCCGGATACGGAGGCAAAGAAAAAGGCCAGGATGATCATCACAGTGGAGGCAACCACGGCAATGAGAATGTTGGTCTGGAAAATGAAATAAGTGATGCAGAAGGTCAGGACGGCAACAGCAGCAATCCCAATCATGATCCATCCAAAACTGATATCTTTTTCATTTCTAGGAACATTATGTTCGATGCCGGTGGCCGCTTTTTTTACATCCTTTACCGAACGGCTAATCCCGGTGGAAAGGCTTTTTCGCATTTTAAACAAAGTAAAAGCCGCACTGATCAACATCCCTCCGATGGCAATGGGACGGATAATAAATTTCCATATCTGGCTGATCTGATAGGAGGGATCCATGACCTTGGCCATGGCCGCTTCAGGAGACATAGTCGGATCATGTGCTGTGATGAAGGCGGCCCATTCCTGGAAATTGATCCCGGGCAGAAGGAAATACATGATCATCGGCGCCAGTAAACCCCATGCCAACAATCCGCCGCTGAAGTTCAGGGCCCCTAATTTAGGGCCTATGATATAACCAACGCCCATATAAGCCGGACTCACTCCCGGGGAACTGAGGAGCATTCCTCCCTGGCCCGTGAATATGGTCCCGCTGATGGTCTGTTTTCCGAAAACAATAAATTTTTCCCAGAGATATTGAAACAACCGGAGCTCTCCCAGGATCTTGATCAATGCGCCAAGGCCCATGGCACAGAAGAGGAATTTTGAGCCCCCCGAACCACTTTGTCCCGCTTTGTGGATTTCAGCGGCGGCAACCGATTCAGGGAAGGGAAGTTCTGCATCTTCAACCATCACGCGGCGAAGCAAGGCTACGAACATGATCCCCAGCACACCACCGGCGATAAGGATAAGCGTTGATGTGAAATAATGACCTGCCGTAAAGAACTCCGTCCAGATCCCGGAAATGAAAAAGGCGGGTAAAGTAAAAATAGCGCCGGCGGCAACCGATTCGCCGATTGAGCCAACGGTACGGGTTATGTTTTCTTCAAGGATGGAGCCTTTCATTATTCGCAAAAGCGCCATCCCGAGAACGGCAGCAGGATACGTCGCGGCAATGGTCATACCGGCCTTGAGCCCGAGATACGCGTTAGCAGCGCCAAGGATGACGGCAAAGAATAGACCAATGATCACAGCCCTGATCGTAAATTCTTTCATATTTGTTTCAGGTGAAACAAAGGGAATGAACTTTTTTTGTTCAGTCATGGAAAATTATTTTATTGGGTTATTAGATTTTAAGAGTATAAAACGGGACTGCTAAGTAAATAAAAAAGGATGAAACGGACAAGGATATTTTATCCGGACGATCCGTTCCGATATGTAAGTAATTGAAAATATGACCCAATACTTATAAACAGTTGTAAAGATGGATGAGTTTCTTGGTGGAGAACCAGGGGTCTTCAAAATATTCCGACAGGGGATAGAAAGTGTAACGGAAATCGGTTTTTTTTTCTGCTAATTCCGTCTCTCCACCTGTCAGGTAAAGGATCCCATTAGTGAGGTCATTAAAACCGGTTTTTTTAATTTTTTTCCGGGTCCACGTAAAAAATTGAGGAAGATTGGTCACCGCCCTGCCGGTCACAAAGTCGAAGGCGCCCCTTACTGTTTCGAAACGGGCATTCAAAGGAGTTATATTGTTCAAACCCACGGACTGAGCAATATTACCGACTACCTTGATTTTTTTTCCGATGGAATCAACAAGGGTAAAATGGACTTCCGGGAACAGGATGGCGAGGGGGATTCCAGGGAACCCCCCACCGGTACCTGCATCCATGATGGCAGTGCCGGGTTTAAAGTTGATGACTTTGGCAATTCCCAGGCTATGCAGAACATGGTGGATCATGAGTTGGTCCATGTCCTTCCGGGATATCACGTTGATCCTGGCATTCCATTCTATATACAGGTTTTCCAGCAAGCTGAAACGCTCTTTCTGGAGGGCTGTAAGGTTAGGGAAATACCGTTCGACGGTCGTTTTCATAAATAAATCGTCCGGATCAATATGCACTGGTCCGGACGTACTATAAAAGTTTGTTCAACAAAATCATGCTTCTTTTGGTTCTTCCGGCGTTTCAGGAGTTTCGGGAGAAGCTGTCTTTTTCCTGGCACGGGGTGTTTTGGGTTTTTCTTCCCCTGTAATTGGCTCAGCAGATTTTTTTACTGTCTTTTTGGGGGACACCTTGACGGGAACTACTACCACTTCTTCTTCAACTTCTTTCTTAGGTTTTGGGTCCACTTCCTTTTTTTTAGGTACGACAGTTACCACATTTTTCTTTTTATGCGCTCTTCTGACGCCATAAGAACCGATGACAATTTTGCCACGTTTCGTTTTTTTGTCTCCTTTTCCCATAAAATATAATTTAAAAATTAATTATCATTTTCGAATATTCGATATCCATCTTTTTTTTCAAATTTCCTGCAATTTAAACATTCCTTCTGAATAAAGATCATCTGCCAGGGTTTTTATTCCCTGTTTCCTTTTTCCGGAGATCCTGTATGATCTGTTCTGATCCGTTGATTGATTGCCGGAGCCATTGAAGCAGGATTTCGTTCCGTTCCTCTTCCTGAAGGCGCCAGGAAGCGGGGCTTTTCCACAGGCGTTGGGTCAAATTCTGCAATAAAATGGCTACGGATACACTGATATTCAGACTTTCGGTAAATCCAACCATGGGAATCCGGATGAAATCATCTGCCATTTCAAGGGCAATGGGTGTCAATCCTGAAAGCTCGGTCCCGAAAAGCAAAGCGGTTTTTTCATCCAATGGAAGGGATTCGGGTGTAAAATCATTTCTATGCGGTGAAGTCGCTACCAGCCGGTACCCTTGTTGCTTCAGATGGTTAAGGCAGATTACGGTTTTGTCGCCCGGAGCTGTATAATGTATAAGGTTAAGCCATTTGGATGAACCCAGGGCCACATCAGGGTTCACTTCATACTTATTCCGGTTTTCGATGATATGAACATCCTGAATGCCAAAGCAATCACACGAACGAAGCGCCGCGCTGGCATTATGGGGCTGGTATATATCTTCCAGTACGATGGTCAGGAACCGGGTCCGGCTTTTCAGAACATCCAGAAATCTTTTATACCGTTCGGGAGTGACAAAAGATTGCAGGTAATTAACAAGTTCCCGGTCACCTAAACCTGAAATTGGATCAAGGTTTATCATGGCTTTTTCATGAATGGCCGGGTGCAAAAGTAAAAAAAATAGACCGGTATGCCGGTAATTCAGGAAAAAATGTAATTTTGCACCTTCAAATTTCAGATTTTATGGCTACTAAGCAAGATAAAAAAATTAAGAAAACCGAAAACACTATTGTTGCTGTTGAAGAAGCTTTCGGGAAAACCGAACAATTTATTGAGAAATACCAGAATATCATTTTGATTGTCGTTGGCGTGATCATCGTGATCGTACTTGGATTTTTCGGATATAAACGTTTTTATTTATCCCCAAAGGAAAAGGATGCACAGAGTCAGATGTTCATGGCTGAAAAATATTTTGAACAGGATTCTCTTAAAAAGGCCCTTAACGGGGATGGACAATATCTTGGTTTTCTTGCCATCATAGATGAATATGGCATTACCAAATCAGCTAACCTGGCCCATTATTACGCGGGTATCTGTTACCTGAAACTCGGACAGTATGACCTTGCCCTCAAACAGCTTGAAAAATTCAGCAGTGACGATCTGGTTGTTGGCCCAATGGCCAAAGGCGCAATGGGGGATGCCTGTATGGAATTAAAACAAGTTGAAAAAGCGGCCGGGCTTTATTCAGAAGCCGCTGAGATGAAGAAAAATGATTTTACCTCTCCCTTTTTCCTGATGAAAGCTGCCATGGCTTATGAAGAAATGGGCAAATTAGAAAAAGCGTTGTCTTTTTATAAACGCATTAAGGAAGAATTCCCACGTTCTACCGAAGGCCGTGAGATCGATAAATACATCTCGTACACCGAGACGTTGATGAAGAAATAGCTGGCATCAACTTTTGACCATTGACAATTGACCATTGAAGAATGTGAGATTTTCTGGTTATCCTTTGTAAGTTGTCAATCGTAAATATTTATGAATTTTCCCCGGATCATCTTTTATGGTACCCCTGATTTTGCCGTAACCTCATTAAAACAACTGGTCGAAGCAGGATATCCTGTCGTTTGTGTCGTCACAGCGCCCGATAAACCAGCAGGCCGGGGGTTAAAACTGAAGGTTTCTCCTGTCAAGGAATTCGCGGTTGCCAGCGGCATCCCCGTTCTACAGCCCGAAAAACTCCGCGATCCCCTTTTTCTGGAACAAATAGATTCATTCAAACCCGATCTCCAGATCGTGATTGCATTCAGGATGCTGCCCCGCGAAGTATGGTCCCGGCCTCCCCTGGGCACATTCAACCTGCATGCATCGTTGCTCCCGCAATACAGGGGAGCTGCCCCCATCCAGTGGGCCGTGATCAATGGCGAACAGCAAACGGGTGTTACCACCTTCTTCCTCAACGAAGCAATCGACCAGGGCAGAATATTGCTTTTTGAGAAGGTACCGATAGGGGAGATGGAAACATCCGGCGAGCTGCATGACAGATTAATGGAAACCGGATCAAATTTGGTCCTGCGCACTGTAGAAGGCATTATAAAAGGGGAACTGTCCGGGACTGGACAGGACACTACTTGTGCCCTGAAAACAGCCCCTAAGATACAAAAAGCTGATTGCCGGATCAACTGGGACCAGGAAGCCGGGGTTGTTTTTAATTTCATCCGGGGACTTTCTCCGCATCCCGGG
>Ga0172381_10000864_pt1 | contig 37741 bp, 80 predicted proteins | sample Leawel6488metaG_FD_119754 | JGI IMG/M metagenome (GOLD analysis project Ga0172381, IMG submission 119754) | Leachate microbial communities from a municipal landfill in Southern Ontario, Canada - Leachate well 64-88 metaG | ecosystem: Engineered > Solid waste > Landfill > Unclassified | place... | reverse complement strand
AAATGATAATATGGCCAATTTAGAATATTGGAGAGATCATAAAAAATTTAGACAAGATAATTATAATGTCTTGCCAGTATTCAGAAATATATTAATTTCGGCATTATACATGTGTTATTTATTAAATGTAAAGAAGATAGTATTATTTGGAGTGCAAATGGACAATAGAAAATATTTTTATGGCACTCACGTGGATGGTTATAATCCAGAAAAACCCTATGATGAAGTAGAGGTATTGGGATATACTGTACATAAAATAATGAAAGAAACTGTAGAGTATTTCTTTTCTAATAATTTAGATATATATTATACAGGAGATAGCGAATTTTTACAATCTCTTAAAGGATTAAAACATATTGATGTCGAAAAAATTAAAGAATTAATATGTTAGAATTCAAAAATTTTATTTTTGAAATGTTTGGATATAAACAATTTATTAGATATAAATCTAATATTAATATTCCAAATTTCATATTGTTTTTTAGAGAGAATAAAATAAAATCAGAAGAATTTTCTACTAAATAAAAATAATCACTTCAAAAAGAAGAAGGGTATGAACAAAGAAATTTTGATTGCAGAATTCACTAAACATCTAGATTTTCTTACACCGCAACAGCAAGAATTATTGTTAGAACGTTTAGGTGGGTTATGCGATTCATTGTATAGTTTATATTCAAATTCTTCTATATCCCAAGAAAAATCACAATATAAACCAGAAATTAAAAAACCCGAATAATAGTTGACTTTTTTAAATCATATTATTATAATAAATTTAATTAAATCAACCAAGGTGGTATTATGGCATTTTATGATGTTAAATGCGAAGAATGTAATTATGTATTCGAAGTAGAAAAGAAAATGGGTATTCCATGGGAAGAATTTGAGTGTCAATGTCCTGAGTGTAAATGTACTAAAGTTAAAAATATTATTAAACCCGTAACTTCCATTTTTAATGGACACGGGTTTACTAGAACTCATACATAAGATACAATATGATAATGTTTGAAAATAAAGAAGAAGAAATATTAGCATTAAAACAATGTATAGAAAAACAAAATATTAAACAGTTAGGTCATATAATTGATAGTTTAGATGAAAACGAAACTGTATTAGTAATAAAACATTATGGTTTATTTAGAGAAGATGAATTAGATGATGGAATGAAAATAGTTTCTCATGATATTAAAGAGATTCCAGATAATGTTCTTGACGAATGGAGAATTTCTGGAATTGATAAGAATGATATGATGATCACATTTGAGAGAAGATAAATTAAATATAAGGGTTTTTAACTCAAATGGTAGAGTAGCACTTTCTTAAAGTGAATGTTGCAGGTTCGACTCCTGTAAAACCCAATGTTTAGGACTTAGGTTAAAAATAAATTTAAATACTTATTGACAAAAAATCAAAAACGTAGTATAATATATGTACAGTGATTTGATGGAGATAAAATGGGTAGAATTATCAGAACCAAAATAAAAGTTATAACTGACAAAGAAGCCAGAAAATTAGGTTTAGATAATATCAATTATATTTGTAAAGTTACAGGTTTTGATGAACCCAAATTTTCAGCTAGATTTGGTGATGATAAAGTTTCTTTTATATCAGAATCTATATTCAATGAATGTATTTCAACATTTAATTTGAAATTAAATTCTTATAAAAGTTCATTTGAGACTGAACAAGATGGACATGTAAACGCACATTATCAATATTGGAAATGTTAATAACGGGTCTATAGCTCAATGGAAGTAGCTACCGGCTTTTAACCGGCAGACCAGGGTTCGATTCCCTGTAGACCCAATAAATAGTTTTAGGGCTCTTAGTTAAATGGTATAACAACACTCTCATAAAGTGTCCTCCAAGGTTCGATTCCTTGAGAGCCCATTAAAAATGGAAGTGTAGGTTAATTGGTAAACCCCCTCGCTTATAACGAGGTAACCGCCAGATTAGCGGATAATAATGGTTCGAGTCCATTCACTTCTAATAGTAATTCATTGAGAGGTGGACTAAAGGCTGAGTCACCTGTTCTGGAAACAGGGTAGCAAGTGGGTTCGATTCCCACCCTTTCAAATAAGCCGTTTAATCCTCATGAGAGTCTGTAAAACTCTTACCCTTATAATTGGTTATGAGGTGGTCGGGTGAGTGGTTCGATTCCTCTAAACGGCAGTGGAAGTTAGTGTATCTGGAATTGCACATGTGTTTGTGAAGCACAAAGGGCGAGTTCGAATCTCGTACTTCCAAATAATAGGGATAAAGTGTTTCGGTAGCACTAGAGGCCTTGAACCTTTAGGGGGAAGTTCGACTCTTCCTATCCCTGATAATTTATATGATATACGATAAAGATAAAAAAATATTACGATTATTTACTTCTGATTTAAGAAGAGGTAAATCTAGTAAGTATATATATCCTTTTGTATTTACTATAGACGATTTTACTAGAATACGGGATGTAATTACAGGCTACAATCCACTTGAACTTTTCGCTGAATGTAATATATGTATATATGGTGGAGTTATCTATAAAAATAGATATGGTAGAATTGGAATCACGGAAGATCAATTTGAAAATGATCGTTTTCTGAGGATAATAAATGATTTATAAAAAATTCTTTAAAGATACTATAAATGATGATTTGTGTGAAAAATATGATCAATTAGATGACGCTATAAAACAATATTGTGATGATATATATGAACAATCCAATAATGAATTATATAAAAAATTTGATATATATGTTTCTAATATTGAAAAAATGTTAAATGAAGATATACCAGATAATATTATAACACAAGCAGAAATAGATAATAAAAAATTGATTGATTGTATAGATAAAGTAGAAAAATAAGTAATATGCCGGAATGATGAAATAAATATATGTTATGTTCGTATGGATGTGGTAAAGAAGGAATCTTTCTATTAAAAAATGGTAAATATTGTTGTTCCAAAAGTCAAAATAGTTGCATTATAAATAGAAAAATTAATTCTGATAAAATGAAGGAAGCTCATTTAAGAAATCCTTCGAAATGGAATCATTATGATACCAATGGTAATTTGATTAAAAAATTATCAGGAATATGTTCTAAAGAATGGAAACGAAATAATTCTGTTAAATTTAAAAACGTCATAGAACAAATTGTTGCAACAAGAAAAGAAAATATAAAAATTGGTAAAATGAAACCTTCTTTCTTGGGTAGAAAACATACAATTGAATCAAGACAAAAAATATCAAATAGTATGGGTTGTAAAAATAATGGACTTATAAAAACAAAATATTATTCTATTTTTTGTCCGTACTTGAATAAAGAAATTAAAGTACAAGGAACTTGGGAATTAAAATATGCAACTTATTTAAATGAAAATAATATAAAATGGGTAAAAACAAGAAATAAAAATTTAAGATTCAAATTTAAAGAAGATGATTATAGTCATTTTTATTATCCAGATTTTTATCTAATTGATTCCGAAGAATATATAGAAATAAAAGGTTATTATTGGAAATCAAAAGATGGTAGAGTTGATGATAGATTAAAAATGAAAAAAGTAATAGAATGTAACCCTAATTTAAAAATAATTATTTTGGAAAAAATAGATTTAGAAAAATTAGGAATAAAATTGTAGATTTGAACCCCTTGTAGGAGAATTAGGTATATCCAAAGGTCTTAAAAACCTTGACTGTAATGGTCGTGTGAGTTCGAATCTCACCTAGGGGAAATTTTTTAAAATGCGATTTTAAAATCAAGGATAGTATGGAAAGAACTGAGTTATCAATAACATACATACTTAAAGAAAAAAGGATGTACGTAAATTTTTATGAGATTTTCATAAATGATATAAAATTTATGGATTTTTGTGGTCATCCAGAAGAAGTTAAATCTATGATTGATAATTTTAGATATTTTTATAGTCAAGGTCAATATGATGGTTATTATAATGGATTTGTTGAAGGGACTAAAAGAAAATATGATACCGAGTGTATGTTATGACCAAAACTATTCCTATATTAAAGTACAATCACAGAATGGCTGATTGTTGTCACAACTGTAGATATTGTTTGGAATCTAGAGAAATTAGTTACAATATTTATATTTGTAAGAAGAATAGAGATAATGGATTAGGACGAGTAGAATCTACTAATGTATGTGATATGTATAAAAGAGGCGATTGGGAAGGATATCAACCATCCGATGAATCTAAATTAGAAGATTGTATACATGAAATGGAAGTACTTAATAAATAAATTATCTGGTCGTAACTCAGTTTGGTTAGAGTTCTTGTTTCGGGAACAAGATGTCAGGCGTTCGAATCGCTTCGATCAGAATAAATGAAGGTATATTATCATATATGATTATTTGTGATTTTTGCGGAATTAAATTTGAAAATTATCAACAATATGGAGGTCATGTAAGAAACAACCATATTGATAAAGATAATATAAAAAAATATGAAAGGAAATTCTTATTAATCCAGAAATCATGTCCCAAATGTGGGAAAACATTTGAAATAAAAAGATTTTATAGAAAAGGTAAAATTTATATAGCTAAAGACGAAAGAAAGTTTTGTACATCTAAATGTGCCAATAGTCATATACAGACGGAATACCAGAATATATCTAGAAGAAATAAACTTAGAATACATACTATTGAATTATGTAAAGGTTGCTCTAAAAAATTATTAAGAAAAACTAAAACAGGTTATTGTAGAAAATGTTTCAAAGGTTCGTATCATATGTCTGATATTGCTAAGAAAAAACAATCTGAGAGTAAAATTAATTTATATAATAATTTTCCTGAGAAACATCCAAATAGAAGAATGGCAGGAATCTGGAATAAAATGACATATCCTGAAAAATTAGTTTCTAAGTATTTATCTGATAATAATATAAAATATGAGCATAATAAAAAAATACTTAATTATTATCCAGATTTTATTATATTCGATAATATAATAATTGAAGTTGATGGTGAAAGATGGCATAGCACAATTATTCAAAAAGAAAAAGATAGGAAAAGAGACGAATGTATAAAAAAATTAAATTATAAAATATATAGGATTCCTGCTAAGAATGTAATAGAAGAATTGGAGAAAATTCTTTTTAAGATAAATTTGATTAGTATAAAAAATAGTTAGAATATATATAAATATATAGAAGGTTAGTTCAATGGAAGAACATTAGACTGATAATCTAACAACAAAAGTTCGATTCTTTTACCTTCTAATTTGCGGGTGTAACTCAATTGGTAGAGTGCCAGTTTTCCAAACTGGAAGTTGTGGGGTCAAATTCCACCACCCGCTATTAATTTTTTGAAATGTTATATTTAATAATAATTATTAGTTTTCTTTTTGTTATATTATTAGTTTGTATTATAGTGTCTGTAATGATATCTTTTGATTCAGCAAAACAATATTCAAATAGTAATTCTATTCCTATTCAATGTTTCTCAAAAATTCCATCTGATAATAATAAATTAAAAGATATCATAGATAAACTTTAAATTTAATTTATTTGACAAAACTAAAAAACCGTGTTATAATATTAGTAAGGATTTGTTATGAATATGCAAAACTTTCATCCATTAATTAGGAAAGCCCATGAATATGCTAAATTGCATCATAGAAATGTAAAAAGAAACTATAATGATGTACCATATTTTTTTCATGTTATGCAAGTTGCAAATATACTACATATGTTGGCACCTAATGATATTAGTTTAATCTGTGCTGGGTATTGTCATGATTTAATGGAAGATACGGAAATAACATATGAAGATATTAAAAAAGAATTTAATGAAGATACGGCTGATTTAGTTTTGTATGTAACAGATAATAAAGAAGATTATAAAAAATATGATTCCAAGAATTATAGAATAGGTAAAAGAATATATCAAACAGATAAATTATCTAATATTTCTGATAGAGGTGTTCTATTAAAATTGGCTGACATTTACAGTAATATTAGTGATTGTTTTACTACACCCTCAGAAGCTTCTTCTTGGACTAAAGATTTTATTGAAGAAAAGAAATATATATTAGATAACTATTATAGAAATAATGATAAAGGTCTTTACTTTATGGAAAGACAAATATTAACTTCTAAAATATATAACATTATAGACCTTTATATAGAAAATAAATTGAAGGTATAAAATGGATATTTTAGTATGTTTTATCTTAATAGTGGTAATTATTGGAATTTATTCTTTCTATTATGTATTTAATAGATACAATAATAAAGTAATTAGTATCACTAGATTTAAGAAATTATTATTTTATAAGAAAAGAAGATTATGAATTGTTTATCATCTCGTATGTATTATCCTCTTTATAATAATCTTGAAGAAAAATATTTCAAGTTTATTGGTCATATAAAATATGAAGCCGAGGATAGCGTAGACATAGTTAATATAATCGAATATATCATTACTTCATTGACTCCGTATGTTGATAGATATACATATGTAAATCATCACGGAGATTATATGTTTAATGGTAACAGATGTTGTTTGGAATTCAAAGAATATGTTGATATATTTGAGTTAACAATGTATGATCATTTTAAAAATAAAAAATCTGAGTGGATATATTATGATGAGTTAATTAGGTATTGTTTTTATTTAATACGAAATATATTTTTTAGAGTGAACACCAGTACTTATATATTGTATCCAGAGATTGTTGAAAATATCATACAATATATGAATAAAATTTCCGAAAGAGCTTGGAAAATTGAAACTATTAAACATCTAAGACAAAGTTTGCAGAATACATGTGTTTTCGGTTTTCATGTTGAAAAAGAAAGTTTTGCATATCCCACATTAAGGGAATCTAAAGAATTTGTGGAATTATTAGAAACAAAAGAATTCCAAAATAATTGGAAATTTCAAAAGATTATAATTAATATAGAAAATATTTAAAGAGGTGATATGATTTTAGTGATAGTATTTCTGATATTATATTTATTTACGATATATTTAATTATCAGAGGAATATGGATAAGTTTTAAAACAATTGAGTTCTATGTTGATTTAAAATCATATCTACATGTCAATCCCGATAATAACATAAGTAAATACTTAGAAGAAAAAGAATTTTTGAGTCTTTTTATGGAATATCAAAATATCATGGAAACTTATTTCGATTGGAATTTTTATAATTTTATTAAAGATAAGCATTTAGTTAATTTAATAATAAATTTTAAGTTAAATGAGGTAAAATATGATAAGTAGTTTGTTAGTTATTAGTTTAGAAATTGGTGTAGTATCTTTAGTATTACTATTGTTTTCTTCTTTACTTTATAGAAATAATTGGGTTTTAAGAACTAGCTATGTATACAACAATAGATTATATAATTATTTGATGTACTTGTTATTTAATGATACTGATCTATACTATGAAATAAGAGATAACTATAAAGATGGTAATATTTTTGGTGAGTGGGAAACCGGATATTATAAAATGGTTTTTAATATTTTTGTTTGGAATTTCGATAAGTTTATAAAAGATAAAGATTTATTAAATAAAATAAAAGAATACGAAAAAACATTATAATTCATGAACCTCTCGTAGACCAACGGAAGAGTCGGTTGTCTTAGAAGCAATTCAGTACTGGTTCGAATCCAGTCGAGAGGAAAATATGGAAAGACTACCGCATTGGTGAGCGGCACAGCCTTGAAAGCTGTTTGACCTCAAAAGGGTTTGTGAGTTCAATTCTCACTCTTTCCTATAATTAGGGTATAGTATAGTGGAATTACAAAAGACTCTGAAGCTTAAGATGAAAGTTCGATTCTTTCTACCCTAGATGATTGTAAATTTACATGACATTGTTTATAATATATTGTATGAGAGTATCTTATAAAAAAAGAATAGAATCTTTAAAAAGTTGTGTAGAAGTACAAGGTACTGACGGTAATTGGAATTTTGATGAATATATGCGTGGTATGTACAATGGTTTGGAATTAGCATTATCCATAATGGAAAATAGAAATCCAATATATAAAGATTCTCTAAAGGATATTAGAGGAAGAACATTTAAATCATAGTTGAGGGTAATATGACAAGAGAAAGAATGATATCAATTATATTTACAGCAGTTATTAGTATTGTAGTAGTTTTAATTATTCTAGTAAGTTGTAATGAAAAATCGATTAATCCCTATAGGATTGATACAAAATATTTAATTACATTAGAAAAAATAACTGACAGTGAAAAGGTCGTTATAATTTTAACAAATGATAGTTCTTGTACGATGGAAAATAATTTTGTTGGATATTATGATAAACAATATAATAAATGTCAATACCTTGGTTATAAAGGTACATGTATACCGATTTATATTACTAATTGGTTTACTAATAAATGATATGGAAAGATGCTGGAGAGGTTTATCAGGATGGTTTGCTAAACCATTAACCCCTAAAAAGGTTCACAAGTTCGAATCTTGTTCTTTCCGAGGGAATAGATGAAATATTATATAACATATGTAATATATAGGTATGATAATAGAAATGTAACATCATTAGAAGGTTTTGGTTCATTATACGATATAGAGTTAGAAAATGTTCCTTCCACTAAAAAAGAAGTTACTGATTTAGTTATAAAACTAACAGAACTGATTAATATAGAAAATAAAGAACATTATTTACCTAATCAAATAAAAATTCTTGGATGGTCAAATATGGGTACTAATTTAAAAGAATGTATAGATAAGATAGAATCTAACATATGATATCTAGAAGAAATTTAGAGATAGGAAGAAAAAAGGCTAGAAAAAGATTGGTATCTAGATATTGGGGACTAAAACAAGATATTATTAAAAAATATAATTTAGAACCAAATGATAGACTTATTGGTATGTACAATAAAACAACTAAGACTTGTTCTTGTTCCATGTGTTGTTCTACTAGAAATAATCCTTGGTTGAAAGAACATGATAGACTATCAATGAGAGAAAAAAGATTTAGAGATTATTTTAATTCTGAAATAATGAGTTATATTAATAGGGAAGGTAATTATGATTAAGGGAAAATATTTGTTTTTCTGGAAGAATAAAATAAGTCAATGGAGTCCAGATAAATTCAAGGAAAATGATATTGAATTTAATTGTTGTGAACAATATATGATGTACAAAAAAGCTATATTGTTTAGAGATTATGAGATGGCAAATAAAATTCTAAATTCTAGCAAACCCGGAGAAATTAAAGATTTGGGTAGAAAAATAAAAGATTTTGATCAAGACATTTGGAATTTAGAAAAAGAAAATATAGTATATACTGGTAACTATTTAAGATTTTCTCAAAATCCTAAGTCATGGGAATTATTAAAAGCAACTTATCCTTATCATTTGGTAGAAACTAGTCCCTATGATACAGTTTGGGGAATAGGAATGGATGAAAAGGACGAAGGTATTGATAATCCTGATAATTGGAAAGGAGAAAATCTTCTTGGAAAGATTTTAACCAGAGTAAGAAACGATCTAATGAAAGATTTAAAATAAAGGTAGGTAGATATGGGTTATAGTGAACTTAATTCTGATATTCTAGATAAATGCAAAAAGGAACAATCAAAGAAGTTGAAGGAAAATCCAAAAATTGTTTTATACGGTATGTTGCAAGTAGATCAGAAATTATTGAATTTTTTCAGAGAAAGATTTGGATTTATACCGGAAATAAATTTGAAACTTATAGAAATTAATCATAAAATGTACGGTGAAATTATATTCAATAAATATGAATTAATACGAGTAGTGGACAATGTTTATCCTGTTATAAGAAAAAGATTTTTGGGTCTATTTTAAAAGAGGTTAATAAATTTTATGAGTAATTTTAAAAATTGGCAATCTGCTGTGGTAGAAGGTATAAGTATTGTATGTTTAACAGCTTTTCTGTTTTATTGTGTATTCACCATGAGAGGATGCTATAACGACAAGATTAAAATAGAATCCGATGTTGCAAAATTTGTATATACAAATTCCATTATAATTAATACAAATAGTAATACAAAAAATACTAAATAGAATATACGCCCAAGTAGTATAACGGCTATTATTCCTGTCTTGTAAATAGGAGATGAGGGTTCGATTCCTTTCTTGGGCTATAAAAAATTTAAGGGACTTCGAGTCCCTTTTATTATGCCATTAAATCTTTTTCATTAATCAATGTGTAAGTAAACTTATTTGGTAACTTATTAGATACTTGTTCTTTACACCATGACAATATTTTAGCAAAATCATTTATATCTGCTATGACCATACAGCCCGCGCTCCATCTATTTATATCAGTAGATTTACCGTCAAATCTGGCATGATGCAAATCAATACCAAAATACTTACTAGTATCTAAATTGTTAGGGTCTAAATCTAATTCTCCGTCTTTATCCTTATCTCTATATACTGTGACATTTCCTATTTGAACTAGAGCTTCATATCCTGTATGAGTTCCTATACCCCATAAATCTATATACTGACCTTCTTTAACTATGGCCGTACCTTTTACATTCATTGGATTTTGTAGATAATATAGGCCAGGGTCTGTAGTTCCATCACAAATATAAAATTCTCTTATATTATTTCCATTTATTCTTGTAAATAAAAATTTATCACAAAATTTATTTACTATAGGTTCTTTTGATCTTATACCTATAATATCAACCATATAAGGTACATTGGAAAATTTATATCCTTTGCTGATTCCTATAGATACTATATTATCATAATTTATTAACGAGTTATCCACATTGTTTCTCCTTTTTATTTTATACCGTAAAGAAATGTTATTCCATCTGTAATCTCTTTAGACCTATATGTTTTAAAATTTGGTTTGGATTGTCTGAATCTATATTTTTTATGTGTTGATCTGGATGTATTATGTTTATATCCATGTTTTGATAACCAATTTTCAGCTTCATTTTTATCATATTTTGATTTATCAAATAATACAGATTGCAGAGTTAGTTTGGATTCATCTATAATAGTTTCCAAATCTAATACCATATTTTGTCCGTCTTCTTTAAACCCAAATTTTTTATAGAATTCTATTAATTTATCTAAATCCATAGTTACTTTAGGTGCTATATATGGAAATAATTTTATATATTTAAATGAATGAGCTCTGGAATAATCTATAAAATTTTTCATTAGATATGTACCTAATCCTTTGGATTTAGAAAGTACCTCTATTTTATCTAGATACATTACACCATCTCTAGGATAGTTTTCTTCGAATATAATAAATCCTACAGGTTCTTCTTCTATATATAAGAATATTTTTTCATCATGTCTACGTAATTCGGATTTACTAACATTTTTCCTTAAAGGAACTATGAGTTTTAAATCATTTTTGTATTGTCTTAATATATCTTGTAAAGTTTGATCAGTTAGATCGTACATATATCTTTTCATTTAATCCACCTTATTGTATTTAGAAATAACTTGACAAAAATAAAAAGGCGTGTTATAATATATCTACGTTATATTAGGGAGTTAATTAATGAATATTACATTTAATGTTAATCTTTATGACGACGAAGGAGATAAGTATCTCGACGGAATCTATCTTCATATGGGAGAAAATTGTATTCTAAGAGTACAAGATTTAAAAGATCGATCTTCAATGATAGATAATTTGAATTCCATTAAAGAAGAAATTGAATCTAATAATTTAGTGAGAGCCTAATATGAGACGATGGAATCCTAAATTTAAGGTAAACGATATAGTTAGTTATACATCAAAAAGCGGAACATATTTCGGTGGTTATTCGTATCTTGTATTTAAAATACTTGAGGTAAGAAAAAACATGAGTTATTGTATAGAAATAATAGATACAAATTTTCTTGGATATAAAATTGGAAATCAATTGTATCGTGCAGAACGTGACATACCCAAGGAATTCATATTAGATAATTATTACAAACTTAAAAAATTAATAGAAAATATGTAAAAAGGATATTTAAAAAATGAAATTAATTTATAAAATTGAATTAAAGGATACATATACTAAAAAATATTTAACAGAGGAAGAAGCTTCTAAAATTTATAATGGATATGGTAGAAGAACTTATGAGTTACCTAAACATATTCCTCATGGATTTTTTACTAAATGTTTGACTTTTTCCGAATGGTTGGAATATTATAATATTTCTTTAATATAATTAGGAGATAACATGAAAAATAAGAAGTTTGAATTCAATCTAATGTGGATGATTCTAATATCGGCCTTTTTAACATATTTAAAAATGGGTGGTGTTATTAATTGGCCATGGGCTTTGGTCTGGGCTCCAGTTTGGTTTCCCGTCCTAGTCTGGTTAATTTTCTTAGCTCTTCCCTTTATATTGGTTGGACTATCAATTATAATTTGTATCATATTATATCCATTTCTGAGAAAATAAATGAAAGACGGTACAACTCATTTTATATTCACATGTCAAAAATGTGGACAGCATCTTAGATGTAAAGAAAAGGACTTCATAGAAATAAGATGTCCCCTTTGTAAAAGCACTTATGGTATCCATAGTTTCACCTGCAAAACTCTTTTGCCTGAAAAAATAAATAGAGCTCAAAATGAATAATATACGATATAATATCGGAGATGTTTTTGTTTGGTCAGGAAATTGGTACAAATTAACTAATATTACAAAGAAAACTTATATTTTCCGACAGTTTATTATTTTAAACAATAAATTACATTTCATGTGTTTTCCTAAAAAGTATTCTAGTTTTAAACATTTTGATAAAATAATTGAATGTGGTGAAGTAGAATATAAAAAAGATTATAATAATTTTATGTTAAAACTATTAATAGATTCTTTGTGTAAATAGTATGTATCAGATAGGAACTATAATTAGATATAAAATAAGGGAAAACTTAATTTCGTCAACTTATATTATATGCGAAATAGACATTAAAAACGAATATTATTTATTAAAACCTATAGTAGATTTAGGTCACATAATTAGGGTAGAAGAAATAATAAATAAAGCACCTTTTAATTATTTGTATGATAGTATAAAGTCAGGTTCAATGACTATCGATGATAATTTGAAATTGAAATACCTCTTACAAAAGAATTTGAATATTTGATATTGACAAATAATTAAAAGCGTGTTATAATATTAGTAATGTTTTTTAGGAGTAAATATGTTTGTTTTGAAAGGTAAATATAATATCGCAAGAGTTATGATTGATAATGTTGATGAAACTACTATTTCTCAGATTTACTCTTTTCTTAACCATCCTGCATTTTCAGGTGAACCAATATCTATTATGCCAGATTGTCATGCTGGGTCAGGAGCAGTTATAGGATTCACATTTCCCTTTAATGACTATGTAATTCCTAATGTAGTAGGTGTTGATATTGGATGTGGTATGTGTTCCTACAACTTAGGTAAAATTGATGTTGATGTAATTGGTTTAGATAACTTTGTAAAAGGTACTATTCCAGCTGGATTTACTCTTAATAATTGGAAAAATCCTACTAATAAAGTAAAAGAATTTGTTGAAATGTTCGGATTTGAAAATTACGGAAGATTTACGGATATGATCGAACATATTGATACGAAACTTGATAAAAACAAAACTAGAGATTTTATGAATTCTATCGGTACTTTAGGTGGTGGAAATCATTTTATTGAACTTGGTAAAGATCAGGACGATTCAATTTGGTTAACAGTACATACTGGTTCTAGAAATTTTGGTCTACAGATTGCAAAATATCACCAGAATAAAGCAAAAGAATTTATGAAGAAAGTATTTCATGGAGCCGACGCTTTCAAAGACTTGGAATTTTTACCATTGGATATGGGTGGTAATGAATATTTAGAAGATATGTCATACGCTCAGAAATACGCTAAACTTAACCGTAGGGTGATTCTTTACCGTATTATAATGGGTTTCTTCAAGGAAAATTTTAAAGAATCTAATATGATCGAAGCGGTACATAACTATATTGACTTTGATGATAAGATTATTCGTAAAGGGGCTATCCGATCATATGTTGGTGAAAAGTTGATTATTCCTTTTAATATGGAAGATGGTTTGATCATCGGTGAAGGAAAATCAAATGATTTCTGGAACTTTTCAGCACCTCACGGGGCCGGTAGAGTGTTATCTAGGAAGAAAGCCAAAGAACTTTTGAATCTTGAAGATGCTGTTAAATCAATGTCGGATAATGGAGTATATACTACTTCATTGAATAAATCTACATTGGATGAGTGTAAATTAGCTTATAAAAACAAGGATGACATTATTTCTGCTATTGAAGACTCAGTTAAGATAGATCATTTCGTGAAACCTTTGTGGAATTATAAAGCAGGCGAAGAGTAATTAATAAATGGGAGATTAAATTCTCCCGGAGGATAATAAGTTATGAATTTAAAAGATATTGTATGTGATTTTGAATATGCCAAGAAACTGAAAGAACTTGGTGTTGAACAAGAAAGTTTGTTTTATATAGACAAGGATGATGTAGTAAGTTCCATGGAAACTTTATTTGAGATCGGGGATTGTGAACTTACCTATAACTTTTCAGCTTTTACTTCGGATGAATTATTGAAATTATTACCATTACATGTCCAATTGGAAAATGGATTTAAATATTTTAATATAGAATATGATTATGATAATGAATATGTTATTTATCAAAATTTAAATGAAGATTTATCAGATTCCAAATTATCAAATGCTCTTGCAAAAATATTAATTTGGTTAATAGAAAATAAATATATAACGGTAAAATAATAAATAATTTTATTCTCTAAATATAACTAGTGTTTATAAAACATAGTTTGTATGAATCCCAAAAGGATGTAGGGGAATTAAATATGGATGGATGTAAAATAGAACCTTTTTCTAAACTTGAAAAAAATATTAATACATTCAATTATGTTCGTGAATATTTTTATATAATAAAAAATACTATAGATGATGGAGATTTAGAAAAGAAACTTTTTGCTTTGGATTGTACTATTCAATCCAAAGAGTTAGAACATCATTTAATTAGAAACTGCAAACCAGTAACTGATTTCAAAGAGAAATCAGAATGGATTAAAAAGAATTCAAAACCTTTAAGATCATGGTTAAATTCTTTAAGAACATTGGCATTTTTTATGAATTTAGATAATGTATTATATTACAGAGAAGATATTAATTACGATTTATTTTGTAAATTCGTAGAGATATATGATAAATATAACGATTGTATTCTTAATAAAATAAGACTTACAATAGAATAAAATATAACCGAGAGTTGTATGAGTAAAAGAAAAATTAATCAAAAGTTTTGGAAATGGATTAAAGAAAAAGGATACGACAATTCTAATTACGAAAATGTAAAATATGGTTATCCCGTGTATGAAGATATGCCAAAGCAAATGCTAATAGGATATATGTTTGAATATATTAAGTCCAATAGGGTACATGATGGAACTATTGACGATTTATTTGAAGATTTAAAAAAAGAAATAGAAGAACTTTCTAAACAATAATGGAGTTATTATGAAACAGACTGATACGATAAAGAAAAATATATTTTACAGTCCAAGTGATGATGTAAAATATGATTTTGAAAGTATACTGAAAAGATTTGAATCCTTCATTAATACTTACGATAAATATGAAAAATATCATTTAATTTTTGCAACTGATTCATTATTTAGAAAAAATAATACTGTATTCTCCTCTGCTATAATTCTACATAGAATTGGAAAAGGTGCTATTTATTTTTATAATAAATATGTTGTAAAAAACAATATGAGTGTCAAAGCTAGAATATTTCAAGAAACTACAGAAAGTATTCTTATAGCTCAAGAATTCTTAGATATATTGGGCAACAGTCCTATTATGGAAAGAATAGATGGATTTTTGGTTGATATTGATGCTGGGGAAAATGGATTGTCTAGAGAAGCTATGACTGAATGTTTAAGTTATGTTCATTCTTGTGGATTCAAAGGTAGAGTTAAACCAGAAAGTACAGCAAGGATGTGTGCTGACAAACACACTAGGTAATATATGAAAATTATATCTGGTATATATTTAATTAAAAATATTCTAAATAATAAGGTTTATGTTGGATTCTCAAAAGATATTATTAATAGATGGATTGATCATAAATATAGATTAAATAACAACAAACATGAGAATTGTTATCTGCAAAATGCATGGAACAAATACGGAGCCAATAATTTTGAATTTATATTATTAGAATCTATTATTATTCCAAATAATAATTTAAGTATTTTCTTGGAAAGAGAGGACTATTATATCGATAAATATGATTCTTGCAATAGGGATAAAGGTTATAATATAAGACCGAAATCTCAATATCATACTTTGTCAGAAGAAACTAAAATGAAATTAAGTAGTAGAGTTAAAGGTAAAAAATATGAGGAATTATATGGAAATAAACGATCTCAAGAAATAAAGAATAAATTAAGTGAATCTCACAAAGGTTATAAAATGCCAAAATCTCAAAAAGAAAAATTATCAAAAAAATCTATAGAATTTTGGAATAGACCAGAAAATAAGAAAAAACAATCAGAAGATAGTAAAATAAAATGGAAAGATTTGGAATTTAGAAAGAAGACTTCTGAAAGTATAAGTAAAGCTTTAAAGGGTCGTAAAATTCCTGAAAGTGTTAAATTAAAAATTAGAAAAACCTTAAAAGGAATATCTTACGAAGATAGATTTGGGAAAGAAAAGTCCGATGAAATAAAATTAAAATTATCAAAAATTAATAAAAACAAAAAAATGACAGATGAATCTAAGATTAAAATCAGTGAGTCACAGAAGAAATTATCTAGTACAAAAAGTAAATATATGAAAGAACATAATCCTATGCATAACAAAAGAAGTAGAGAAAAATTAAAATTGTCATTACTTAAAGGTAATTTAAGTTTTTTAATTATTAAAATTTTGATAATAATATTTTAAAAAAGAATATTTTTACTTATAATAAGGTATAGGACGGTTGAATATGATAGAAGTAGTAAGAACTAGTGAATTCGATAAAGATTATAATTACGAAAAACATCTAGAAAGAAATGCTAGAATTTGTTATGATAGTGGTGAGAAGGAAACAGATAAATCTCATATAGCAATGATTAAATCTTTAATTAAAAATAGACATCTTTCTATATTAGAACATAGGTCTGTATCTTTTAAAATTTCAGGAATATCAAGAGCTTGTTCTCATCAATTAGTGAGACATAGATTGGCAGTGTATTCCCAAAAATCTCAAAGATATGTTAACGAAAAACAATTTGAATTTGTTACACCAGATACAATATCAAAAAATGATGAAGCTGTTAGTATATACAATTCGTTAATGAATAACATACAAGAAACTTATAATAAATTAATTTCATTAGGTATAGACAAAGAAGATTCTAGATTTGTTTTACCTAATGCTTGTACTACAACTATTGGTATGACCTGTAATCTTAGAGAATGGTTACATATAATCGATGAAAGAGTAAGTATTAAAGCCCAATGGGAAATAAGAGAAGTTTTTATAAATATTTGGAAATTATTATATGAACAGTATCCTACAGTATTTGGTGCTGAATATTTCAGTAATTGGGGTAAAGAATATTTATATAAAGAGGAAATTTTCTCGAATAGAATTCTAGATATTATTTAAAATGAAAAAGAAAAGAATAAAGATATTTATTGATAAAAGTGATCAGCCCAGAGATGAAAACATATTAATGTCTATGAAAAGAGAAGTAAATATGAGACCTTTATTTTTTAGAAACAAAAAGAAATATTACAATAGATCGAAAGAGAAATATGATATTAAAAAGGAATATTAATGTGTTTTTGGGTATTTCATAAGTGGGATAAATTATTACCATGGAGAAAAGTTTGTAGAGATTGTGGTAAAAATAAATGTAAACATCCAATAACTGAGTTATTAATATCTGGTAAAAAGGATTTTAATTATCAGTATTTTGGTTTTGTCGTGTATGATATATACAGATGTAGAGATTGTGGAGAAATTATTAAAAAAATAGTAAAGAGGTATAGTAAAAAATAATGGCATCTAATATCGATAGGAAATATAGATCAGCTGGATGGACTAGTGATAAAGATATTAAAACTAGAACATCAACAAAATTTGAAAAAGATATGATTAGTAATAAATCATTAACTAAGAAATCAGAAAAAATAATTAAGAAAGAATTACAAAAATACGAAGTGGAATATTGTTTCCCACCGAGAATAGGTAAATCTAATATAGAATATCGTACTTTAATAGTAGAAGGATATTCTAAAGAAGATGCTAAAATTAATTTTAATAAATGGGACACAGCAAGAAAGAAAAAAATAGAAGATGAAATGTATTCTAAATTATCAGAAGATGAAAGAAAGAAAAGATTTAATATATTTAAATTGTTTGATAATCCTGAGTATTTTGCAAAGATAAATAATATTAATAAAATAATTGAAAAAAATCTTGACAAAAAATAGAAAGCATGGTATAATATATGTGTTGTGAATGTGAAAACAAACACAATCAGATTATAAAATATCGGACGACCAGCGGATTGAAAAATCGGCCAGTGGTAACGGTTTTATAATACTCACTATAAAATGGCCAGTAGGTATAGTGTATTAAATGGTGAACGTCAGACGCGTCAACTGATTAGTAACAACGAAGGTACGTTTTTATAAGCCCGATTCATCTAACGGAAGGATATGTGGTTTTCAACCACAAAACAACAGTTCGACACTGTTATCGGGTAATATCAGGTAAGTAGTATAGTTATGAAAATAAGCGGAAATACTTAGTATTTCGGTGGATTAGTAATAACTATTCACCCTGAATGTTTTTATTAAGGTAGGAAAATGAAAGATTTAGTTAATTTCTATTTCAAATTCCAGAATTTTATTTTACCTATGGTTTTAGGGGTAATACTGTATGGTACTCCCCTATTTTATAAAATTCCGTTGTGTAAAACGGACTCCGATGAGATGATTATTAAAAATGAATATGGTTAGCGTAAAAGAAAATATAATATAATATTTTAGATGATATATATTAATATCTATATACAATGATATATAGAAACACGGTGTGTTGAGTAGGGAAACCGAAGTAACCACTTATTATAATTTATTTAGATGTGTGGGTAGAATTACTAAATGTTTTCTACCCACTTATTTTTTGCCAATTTTTTCACACTAAATATAATATTAAGAGGTATGTATGAGTACTAATTTTTATAATGGTTCGAAAATAATGTCGGATGAAGTGATAGAGACAGAAAGTAGTTTTAACGGAAACTCTTCGTATAGTGAAGGATATGAACCAGAATCTTGTTCAAGATCAGAAGTACACAATATATGTGCAGAACTTTCTAAATTAGAAGATTCTAATCCTAGAACAAAAATGAATGAGCTTGAAGAAAAAACAAATGCTATGATGAGAGCTTTTGATAATCCATTTGAAGGAATGTATTAAATTATTGTATTTTTTTATAGAATATTGTATAATATAATCTATGAGTTTAAAAATTTATATATTAGAAGATAATAAAGAAAGAATATCTTCATTCAAAAAACTATTAATTGGTCACGATGTTTTCATATCAGATAATGTAAAGGATTTTATTTCTAGAATTGAAAAAGAAGATCAAGAAATAGATTTAATGTTTCTTGATCATGACTTAGGTGATATGGTGTACGTTGATGTAGATAATAAAAATACTGGTAGTGAAGTTTCTAGGTGGCTTTCAAAAAATAAAAAGAACATTAATAATATAATAATTCATTCGTTAAATACAGTCGGACAAAAATATATGTTTGACTATTTGCATGAATATTATAATGTTCAAATAATTCCATTTATATGGTTAAAGAATGTATTTGATAAATTTGTAAATATAGAATAAAAATTCTAGGAGTTGTTATGAAAAAAATTATATTAATACTTTTTGTTTTGTTTGTTAGTGGATGTGGTACATTATATAGTACTAAATTTGGTGATTATGACTGTAAAGTAATAGAAAAATATTATTCATCTGGTAGAAATTCATTTCTATATATAACAGTAAAATCATTATCTAATAATGAGATAAAAATAACTATGGCTGTCGAAAGTAATCTTTATAATTCAATAAACGTATCTAATAAAATCAGAATATATTATGATAAATTTTATGAAAAATGGTATTACGAATATAGTAATGAAATTGGTGTGTTACCTGAATGAACATAAATTTAATAAAAGAAAATTCTATTTGTGTATTTGATGTCGATGATACTCTTTTGAAATCTAATTCTAAGATTAGATTTATCCAAAATGGAGTTCATAAAGAATTATCTACAGAAGAATTTGCCAAAATAAGAAAAGAATTGGGCAATATAGAGTTAGATTTAAGTGATTTTAGAGATGGAGAAAAGGTTTATAATCATCTTATGTCGGCTCGACCACATCTTCCAGGCCTGGCATTTTTGGATTATGCAGTTAATCAAGGAATAAAAATAGGTATATTAACTAATAGAGGCCCAAAAAATGTTATATGGAAAGCAATGAATCAATTTCTGAAATATAAAAATTACTCTACTAATAAAATAGAAAAATTACCAAAACATCTATTTAAGAAAAAATATGTGTATTCTGTTTACGATTCTAAAATGACAGAATATATTAATAAAAACTATCCTAATGCCACTGACGATGTTAAATATTTAATATTAAAAGACTTTTTTTTAAATAGAATGAAATTCAATAAAATTTATTTTTTTGATGACGATACTGGTAATATTGATCATGTTAAAAAATCAAAAGATAAAAGAATAGAAGCTATCTTAATAAAGTAAAAGGACATTATTATGGAAGAAAAATATTTTGGAGTACATAGAACACACTGCTGTATAAAACATGGTTGTAAATATGGAGATAAGGATTGCCCGGTAGTAGAAGGAAAAATAAAACAAGATTATATTTGTGAAGAATGTGATATTGAAGGAATCACATCAATAGAGGAAATAAATTATTTCCCCACAAGGAAAATATATAGTATAACTTCCTCAGAAAAAGACGACATTAATATTCCAGAAATATTCTTTATGAATAAGCCAACGGAAGAAGATATTATGAAAATGTTACATAAATGGAATCCCAATCAAGAATTAAAATTCCATAGAATGTCTTCTAAAGATTGCATTGAATCAAATGGATACGGATATATAGATTATAGTATTTTGATTATTGGTAAAAATGGATATGGAGATTATAGACAGATTAGAAGCTTGAAGATATCAGAAGTTAATGTTTTATTTAATGAAGGAGAAGTAATATGGTAAACGGGCATTCAATGATAGATGCATCTTTAAAGATTTGTCAGGCTCTACGTAATGAAATTGAAAGATTAGAAAAAGAAAATCAAATGTTAAGAGATACTATTAATGAAGAATGGTATAGTAAATTACATTCTCAACATCATAAACTATTAGTAAAAAAGGATTGAATATGAAAACCAAAACAGTTATAATTGATTTCTCTTATATATGCCATACCTCATATGGTATAGCAGTATCTCAAAAGAAAATGAATATGTTTAATTTTCTTGTATTGAATGGTATCAAAAAAGTAATAGAAAGCTTTGAACCAAATGAATTGATATTAGCCATGGACGGAGGTTCTTGGAGAAAGAATTGGGGATACAGTATTTATGCAGATGAACATGTTGATACTTTTTATAAATCAGATAGACCTAAAGATTTAACATTATATCAAATGATAGATGATCTTTCGGATAACCTAAGAAAATATTTTCCTTATAAAATATTAAGAGTGCCTGAAGCTGAAGGTGATGATATAATAGCCGTATTGACAGAAAAATTTCATAAGGAAAAGGATATTGTTATAGTTTCTAGAGATAAAGATTTTAAACAGCTATTGAAATATCCTAATGTTATAATGTGGAATCCAACCGACAAAAGATTTGAAGAAGTAGAAGATACTGAAAGATTTCTTTTTGAACATATATTTTATGGAGATTCCATTGATTCTGTACCCAATATATTATCTGGTATCGATACTATAATTGAACCAACAAAAAGAAGTAATCCTATTAGAAAAAAAGTAATAGAAGAGGCTTGGGATATGGGCATAGATAAATGGATAAAATTAAATGAAGACTATTATAGAACTAAATATTCTATTAGTATAAAAGAAAATTATGAAAGAAATAAAAAATTAATAGAACTGAGTATAGATAATCTTCCACCTAAGATAGTTGTAAATATTTTATCTCAGTATGAAGAATCTAAACCTATTAATGATATCCAAGGTATGTCTGAATATCTCTTATCATTAAAAATAAATGCATTAAATGAAAATCAATTGATGTTATTTTAGATTGTAAGAGCTATAATTTTATAATATATTTAAAATAATTAAACTTATCGAGGAGATTTTATGAATTTAACCCCTTTTGGCACAAGAGTAGTTTTAAAGGAAACTAAAGTAACAGAAGACCCAAAATCTTTAATTTACATCCCGGAAGAATTTAAAGATAAAACAATGATCGCTGAAATAGTTGCATTCGGCACCGATCTTTATTCAGATGGTAATCCCCCACTTCCAATAGGTACTAAAGTAAGATATGATAAATATTCTGGAACTAAATTTAAAGATGATGACGGAGAAGAATATTTAATACAAGATTACAGTGATTTATTAGGGTCTGTAAAATAATGGAAATAAAAGAATTAGTGTCTATAAAATTAGCTGAATTTATTTTTTTACTTTTATCTATTTTAATAGAAGGTTCTTTAATATTATTGATATGGAATGGAATAATTGTTAAATTATTCTTTTTCCCTTATATTAATTATATACAAGGTTTGGGTATTGCATCTTTGATATGGATTGTTAAAGATGGCATTTTAAAATTTATCACTAAAAAAGAGAATGATTAAATATGAATTTAACTGAAAAACAAGTTAAATGGATTATAATGGGTTTAGATGTTGTACGTCAATCTGTTAGAGATAATTATTCTGAATTTGGTATTAAATTTGAATGGGACAAGGAAATGAAATTCGAAGATGATGTAATAGATATCACTAATCAGATAGCTCAACTACAAAAAATATTTAGAAATATGTTAGAAAATACTAAATAAACTAGGAGATGTTATGAGAACTATAAATAATAGTAAAGAATTCAAAGAAGTTGTTGATGATAACAAATTTAATGTGACTTTTGAAAAAAAGGATAATACTACCAGAAAATTATATGGTACGTTGAATCCTAAATTGATTCCAGAAAATAAACATTCTATGGGAATACGTAAACACAACGACGAAGATAAAATTGTTCCAGTTTTTGATTTAGATATTAATGATTGGAGAAGTCTTGATATTACCAAAATCAAAGAATTAAATATTATTATAACAATAATTTAAAAATTAAAATCGGAGTATCATTATGATAGAATTTAATATTGTGTTGACTTATATAGATAGCGTATGCAGTATACTAGCTTTAGTAGTATCTATTTATATTTTCTTAATGTTGAGTGGTGTAACAAAATATATTAAGAATAAAGATCGTGTATGTAAGTCAATAAATGATGATTCAAATAATGATACTCAAGAGGACATGGATAGGAACGAAAGTATAAGAAAATTTAAGATGAATAATACAAATGAAGATACATTAACTTTAAGAAGTTATGAAACAAAAATTTATACAGATAAAGAACTTCAAGAAATATGTTTTAAAATTAATAATAATATACCATTCTTTAGTCACGATGATCATCTTTTCTCATCAAATTTAAATGATATACAAAAATGTGATTCAAATCTTTATACTCAATTGATGGAGTATAATAAAAGGAAATGTGCCGAATTTGAAAAAACTATACTAGCTTTTAGAGAACGAATGGAAGACAAGGCTTTAGGACATATAAAACATAAAGAACTAGATTGGTTAAGTTATCTTAATTATTATAGAGTTAATTTCACAGAAAAATATAAGAAAGATAGTGAATTGGCTATAAGAAAAGCCGAAATATTAAATGAAATCTCCAAAAAATATAATTTGGAACCATTTGGAGATTATATGTTTTATATTAATATTTAAATTTTAATGAGGTTTAACAATGAATTGGAAATACAAAATAGACTTAAAAGAATACTTTTCTAAGTATAATTCTACGGAAGATATTGTTACGAAATTTAATTTACTCAAAGATATCATAACAAAAATACTAGAAGAAATAAACAATATACATGACAAAAAAGATGAGCTCATAGATAATGAATTACTTAATCAATTGATTTTTAGGTTTAATAGATTAAAAACTAATTTGGTTGAAATTGATGCAACTACAATAGACATCTACGATCTAGAAGACTATGAATCTTTATTCAATAATCAAATGAATTCTTTGTTTGATTTTGGAGATGAAAATAATATATGGATATCTGTTCTTATATAATAGCTAAATAATATTATTAAATCTTTGGAGAAAAAAGTGCTGGTATATAATGAAGGATTCTTTGATACTTTCAACATAAAAAAATCTATTACTAATCGTAAACCAATAAGTTTTATTTATCAATCCAATGGTGAAAAATCTACTCATCAAAGAATGATAATCTTCCCTGTTTGCTTAGGTAAAAAGAATACAAATAAAGGAACAAAAACTTACATAAGAGCCTATCTTATGACTGGCTTTTCCCATAGTATAAATGGTTTCATAACTGGTATACCTTCATTCCAAAATAGACTTTCTAGATGGAGATTGTATGATATTACCAAAATAAAAAATTTAAGAGTATTGGATAGTAAGAAGTTTGATAAATTCAAATTAGATTCTTTCCCCGAATATAATCCTAATGATTCTTTTTTTAGTACTATAATATTATCAATGAAACCTGAACCTGTCGCTAAAAAAGAACCACCTGTGGAACCAGAGGAGATTGAAAAAGAAGTTCCAGAGGAACCAAAAGAGAAAGAAGATATTGAAGAAGAGTCACCGGAAGAGACTACGGAAGAAGAAAAAGAAGAAATAAAAAAACAAAATGAACTGTTAATTCAAAACGAAAAAGAATTAATAGAAAAATTATTAGATAATCCTTCTGTACAAATAGAAATAAAAAGAATAGGTCAATCTGAGTTATTTTATGAATATGATTGTGTTAACAAAAAGCTTTTTGTAAATGGCGTTTTTATAGAAGAACATATTGACGAGTTAGATATTATAAAAGAGGTTTTAAAAAATGTCATCAAATAAGAAATGGTGGGAAACTGTACTGGATGTTTTGAAAAAAGTGTTAGAAATTATTGGTGGATTTATAAAAAGTTTAGGTGCTTGGATTTGGATACCAATAGGATTTATAGTTCTAGTAATGGCTTTAAAGCCAAAATCTAATGATACTTCCGATAAACAGTCGAATAATAATAAAAATAATAAAGTAGAAGAAGATATTACTGTTACATACAAACCAGATAATACAATATCTAATAATAAAACAGACGAAGATAATACAAAGAAAATAAAAGAAGTCATGGGTAAATAACTTATGAAAAGAATTTTATTAATGTTATTTGTATTATTGTTTAGTAATTTATATTCACTTACTAATACTAATTCGATTACTAATAGTTATTTGATAACAACAAATTTAAATAAAGAATACACGGATACGTATAACAGAATAGGTAATTATACTAATTATTGGAGAGATTGGGCTACTAGATATTTAATGATTTATAATTATTACCCGTCTGCCATAACATATCCTCAGATAGATATTTTGGTTTATAATGATAAAAGCTATATCGTAACTACAAATAATAATAAATTCATATTAAGATATCAATATGATACATATAAATTTGATGAATTCAGCTATGGGACTGTTCCCATAGTAAAATTAAAATATAGAAATGAATTGAATAATCAAGATTTTATAATTAATCCATTACTTAATATTTATTTTGGTATGAATATTACTTATGATAAAGAATTAAAACAAGTTATAGATACGTTCAATATAGGATATTGTTTTAAATTTGGTGATGGATGGATAAGAAATATTACGTTTGTTCCTTCTTTTGGATTTAATATATATCCAATTTATTATGATATTTTTCTGCATGTTGGTTATAATATATATAATAATATTAACGTTGGAATAGGTATCTCTATTCTAAGACAAAACTTAGGAATATTTATCGGAGTTAATTTATAAAGGAGTTTTCTAACATGACAAGTGTTAACAATTTTTTTGGCATTAATTTAAGTTTATTAGATGCCAGCCTAAAAGCAACCTACAATGGATTGCTGAATTCGAATAATAATAATACATTAAATTCAAAGGAGAATAAAGATATATATTCTATAGAAATATATGTATCAAAATGTATTATAGATAAGTTAAAAACAAATTATCAAAAACCGCAAAATGATGACTTATTGAAGGGTATAGAAAAAATATTTTTATATCAACAGAATAAAGTAATTTTGAGGATTGTTAAGTACGATACTGGTAAAGATTATATTGTACCAATAGAGGATGATGATAATGTTAAAAATAATGTTATAACGTTCTTCGATAAAAATTTAGATCATAAATTATTAAATAATTTCTTTAAAGATAATGATAATTATATTGTTTTTAGAAAAATATTTAAAGGGAAAATTAAGGATAATTACCAAAGAATAGGTAATATAATTATATTTAATTCTTTACTATATGATTTTAAGTTAACTAAAAAGAACAATAAAAAGAAAATATCTTTTAATAAGATAATAGGAGCTGATAATGTCTCAACAGAAGATAAATAGAGATGAAATGGTTAATGATATATTAACAGATAGTATAGTAAAAGACATAAAAGATGCTGCGAAAAGTATAAATAGTTTTTCTTTATTTAATCCTTTCCAGAAAACAAAATGGGGTGAATATAAGATATATCCTTTAACAATTGCTGACAACAAAAGGATATCTCAAATTATGGAATCTATACCAGATATATCTAAATTAGATTTCAAACCAGAAGATAAACCAGAAGATATAAATCAAAAGATTGATACTGCATTTAATATTATTATAGAGGCTCAGGAGAATGTTAACGACATATTGGCTGATAAAGTATTTACCTCTGAAAAAGATCAGCCAGTTAATGTAAACGGATTAAATGTACTTGACTATCAATTTACTGTATTTAAATTATTTTCTATATCAAATCAAGGTATTGGCTACAGAGTAAATTTATCTAAATCTAAAGATCAAGAAATTAAAGAAGTAATAGAAAATGGTAAAGTAGATGACGATAAAAAAGAAAAATTGATGCCCATAAGAATACCATTAACAGAACAAATGATATATCAAATCAGAAATAGTTATTCTTGCAATCAGACGGAAGAAGTAGATTTTGAAGGTAAAAAATATACTGTAAATTATGATTATAAAATAAGAAGAATGAAATATAATTTAGACAGAGTAGTTTTAGATATATCAACTGTAGAAAAAAAAGAAGACTTTGATAAATGGATGTCTGATTTAACATATAGAATTAGTGATAATTTTTCATTAGTGTTCAAATATGTAACAATAAAAGAATTCTTAAAATTATATTTTACTATAATTAAGATGCAGAAATTACTAGAAATTGCACCTACTTATAAATTTAATAATAGAATCATATCTTTATTGGTAGATTTATATACTGAACTTATCAAAGGTATAGTAAAAGATGGTAGAGTAATTGATATTAGTAATAATATTAAAATAAAAGAAGAATTAAGAAATTTTATAGGTGGATTTAATACTGAGAAGTTTTTAGAAATTTCCAATATTATATTCGGAAATATATTCAGATTAGAAATAGATATTACAGTTAAATGTGGCAACAAAAAAATAACTACAGATACGTGGTTTGATTCAGGCCTAAGTTTTTTTTTCAATGTCTAATGCTTCTTAATATGTACGATGGTCATGTGTTAAGTGTTAAAGCTATAATGAAAGGTGTGGACAATGTAGTTAATAACACTAACTATAAATTAGATGAAATTTATAAAATGACATATTTTGATTACATTTTGTATAAATATATAAGAAAAGAAGTATTAGAAGAAGAAAAGAATAAACAAGAAGGTGATACTGGATTTTCTAAAGGAATGAAACCACCTTCCAGTAGTTTCCCCAATTTTAATAATATTAAAGTACCCAAAGTTCCAACACCCAATATACCAAAATTTTAAGGAGAAATATTATGGATAAAGAATTAGAAAAGATAATAAATGAATCGGTAGAACAAGATGCGGCAAAAATAAAAAATAAATACAATAACATTAAAATGGATGCAGAAATAAAAGATAAAGATGGTATTGTATTAAAATTGACTGGAACAAGTTCAGAAGATGTAGCCTTTCAAAGTACATTGTTTGGTATTATGTCTTTGTTTACTAGTGATAGTAAATTTAGATTAGTATTTGACCCTGTAAAAAAAGAAATAAAAATACCATTAGATTTCCAGAAGCTATTACGTACAGTTCGTAGATAATTTAATAATATACCATACTTGTTATTAGGTATGGTGTGTTTTGATAATGACATTTTTGTTATAATAAATAGTAAAGGAGATTTGTGCATGAGTAATAAGGACTATTCAAAGTCTTATTTCAAGAATAAAATTATATTTAAATCTATATTTGAAGACATATCGCCAATTAATAAAGTTTGGAATATGAAGAATTTTGATGTAGGTAAAGTTTTTGAAGACCCTATTGAACAAAAACTTTATCAATCTATAAAAAGATTTTTCTCAGAAAACCATATGTTTGACTACGAAAAAAATAATTTATATAATATAATGATATTGGAAATAGAAAAATCTGCAGATTCTAAAAAAGATTTAGAAGATATAAGTAAGTATATTAACGAACTAAAAGATATTGACTTGAAAGACGATGATTTACATTACATAACTAAACAGATAGAATTCTATATAAAATCAGTAGCAACATATCACGCAATTAATAATTCCATAGGTTTGTTTGAAAAAACAAAAGGTAGAAGTTTTCAAGATGCTAGTAAAGATTTCTACGATATATTCGATCTTGTGGAAAAATCTGTAAAAATACAAATCAATGATGGTGATAATTTAGGAATAGATTTATCTAATATAACTGCAGAAATGATAAAAGAAGCATTTGAAGATCAAAAGAAAATTCCATTTAGTTCCTCATATCCTTCCTTACAAACAGCTAGTGATGGTGGTATACCGATTAAAACAGTAAATGTTGTGTTAGGGGCTTCACATATAGGTAAGACAAGATTTTTATTAAATATGGCAATGGATTATTTTCTTAGTGGTAAAAATGTAGCATATGTAACTTTGGAAATATCAGAAGAAGAAATATTAAGAAGAACTGTTTCTCATGTTACTCATACTCCTATTAATAAATTAAAGGCCCATACTTCTACAAATAATTTAACATTAATGAAATATAAAATAAAAGAATTGGGTGGTGTAACCGGAAAATTATTTATAAAAGAATTTCCTTGTTCTGAATTTACACCACATGATTTCAATAATTATGTACATGATTTCAAATCATTACCTAAAGAAGAACGACCAGAAGTATTTTTTATTGATTATTTACAAATTATGGGAACTAATAATAGGAATATGTCTGCCAATTCTTATACCTTATTAAAAGAAAATATTGAAAAATTACGTGGTGTGGCTCAAAAGAATGATATAGTAGTTTGGACTGCAGCTCAATTGAAAAGAAATTCTTTTAATAGAATCGGTAATGATATGTCAGATGTGGGTCAATCCTGGGCTATTATTGAGACTGCAGATTTTGTAGGTATATTGGAAGAAAACGATACATTTAAACAATATATGACTCAAATTTTAAAGATTCAAAAAAATAGATATGGTAAACCTTTTGATAGTCCTATATTTTTAGAATTAGAAGACCCTTGGTTATTTAATATAAAAGAAGTTGTTGATGATTCTAAATTAAATGAATTATCGAGAGTATATGAAACTATGGATAAAAAAGATAAATTTGATTTTTAGAGGATAATATGAAAGTTTGGTTTTTAATGAATGAGAATAAAGAATTTGTTATAAAAAATTATTCTGATAAAATACTTTTTTCAAAGGATAAAATTCATCAAGCCCTGTCCTATACGTTTAAAAATAGAGCACTACATAAACTACATGATAATTATTTTTGGGAAAGGTATGACATAGACCCAAAATTATTAACCCCCATAGAAGTTGAATTATCAATGAAAATAATAGGAGATGAGGATAATGGATGATGATAAAATTCCTAAGAAAGTTATTAATTTTCGTATAGAAGAAAATCTGATAGAAGAATTTAAGAAGATATCAGAATTAGAAGAACGTACTATATCTCAAAATATAAGATGGTTAATTAAAGAATACGTAACCATATATAAAGAAAGATTAGATGAAGATGTAAAGAATATAGTAGATAATAATAAATAATTAGAGGAGTATCGCTCCTCTTTTTTTGTATTACATTTTGTCTTACAAAAATTTATCACTCTTTACTAAATATTATTAAACAACGTAAGGAGATACGAAATGGGCAAAAAAACTATGATAGAAGAACAATATGTACAAGATGCAAAAAAATTAATGGAAAGATTTATTTCTGTTAAAGATGATGATTTTATATTGCATGAGTCACAAGAGGAACCAAAAGATACTTTTAATTTACCTGAAAGATTAGATTTCTATAATGAAGCCGATACTTTAGAGGATATGATTCCTGATGAAACAGAGGAAGAAGAAATACCCGGTGAAGAAGGACTTTCCTATAATCCCCAAGATTTAGAATTTTTAGAAGGAGTATGGGTAGGTAAAGTACAGAAGTCCTTTGAATCAGAAGAAGAAAGAGAAGCCTTCCAAGATAGTATTAATGCTGATCTACAAAAATATCCTAATTTAAATTTCAGATGGTTAGTAGTTGAAGAAGATACAGAACAACACGAACAAGAAGAAATAGATGTAGGAAATCCTTTGGGTGATGAAGAAACAGAAGAAGATATAATGGAAAGAGTTCTACATGGAAAAGATATGGTTAAAGAAGCCGATGAAGAAAACATGGATGATGACGATACAGATGAAGAATTAGAAGTAGAAACTTCCGAAGAAGAAAAGGAAGAACATGAAGCCGGAGAAGCTTCCGATATAAATACAGAACAGCTTTATTTGGTTATCTATGATTTTGATATTATTGAAGAACAGGACGAAGATTTAGTTGATTATCTTTCTGAGAATTTTGAAAAGATTGATATATTTGATGAAGATTATGAATTTTTGGCAGAAAAAATTTCTGAGATAAGAGATGAAGTTAATTCAGATGAAGAAGTTGAAACACCAGAAGCTTCTACAGAAGAAACTATTGAAACACCACAAGAGGAAGAAGAACCTAAGCCAGAAACTGAATCTGTCACACCAGTAGAAGAAATCAAAACAGAAGAAGTTACAGCTGTAGAGACTCCTAAAGTAGAAGAAGTAAAACCTGTGGAAACAGACCCTGTAGTTGAAACACCAGTTAGCACAGAAACACCTAAAACAGAAGAAATTGCAACTGTAGAGACTCCTAAAGTAGAAGAATCTAAAATAGATATTGAATCTAAGAAAGAAGAAATTCGTAAAAAAATAAGAGAAAGAATAATTAAGAATAAAATTAAAGCTAGCCTAGAAGAAAAAAGAACACAGGAAAAATTAGAAACTCGAAAAGAAAATATAGTATCAGCAATAAAATCTAATATTGAGAATAAATCAGTAAATAAAGAAACTTTAATTTCTAATATAGAAAAGAAATTAAATGAAATTAAAAATGACGAAGAACCAACATTAGAAGCCAAGATGAGAAAAATAAGAGCTAAAATCGAAGTTAAAAAAAGAATGGAATTAGAAAATAAAGAAACAACTAGAGAAAGTAGACTTGATAAACTTAATAAATTAATATCAGAAAAAAAGAAAGAACTTTAAATAGTTTTAGGGGGATTTTAGTCCCCCTTTTATTTTGCACTAAATATAATTTGAAGGAGATTTTATGAAAAGATCAATAATTGTTTTTATATTATTTTTCATAACTATATTTGCATATTCAGAATCAGAGACTAATATTCAAACTACTATTAAAAAATTTAATTCTCATGTGATAGAAAAAATGAACTCAGGTAATTATATAATATTAGATAGTAAAAAAGTTATCAGTACAGATAATAGAATAAATAAAGATGAATTAAGTATAATAAAAGAACCAAAAGAGAGTAGTAATTTAACCACAAACATTATATGGCAATATAGAGAAGTTGTATTTAATTGTCCTAAAACTGTTTATGTAGGTGATACTTTCATGGTGGAAGTGACTTTCCCTAGAGTATACGATAAGCCCAATAGTAATAATAACATAATATTGGTTAAAGAAGGTGATAAAATAAATGTAGATTTATTTGTCATGGATAAACAAAAAGTAACATGTGAATTAGTTTCTAAAAATCCAGACATAGAAATAGATGAAAGATTAATGATAAAATTGATCTATAGTGTGAAATTTTCTGAAAAATCTAAAGAACCATTAATAGTTATAGCATATAGAAATAGCAAAGAATTAGTTTATATTGAGCAACCTATAATATCTAAATTAAAATTTAGTACTTGGTTTTCTCAAGTTTGGGGTGGAATATTAGCAGCTTTGACAGGTTTATCGGGAGCCCTAGTAATATTTATTAATTTTCTCAATAATGCAAAACGAGTAAAAGAAGTATTAGAACAAGAACATAAAGAAAATGAAGAGCATAAAAAAGAAGAATCTCCCGAAGAACAAACAGATAATAAATAGAAAATTTATATAGACCAACAAAGTTGGTCTATTATTTTGCTTTGACAATATTCGTTAATATTCTTATAATAATAACAAGGTGTAGTATGAAATTTAGAATTAATGATATAATAAAATTGAAAGATGAAAATTATGATTTTAAATTAAAAATAATAGAAATTAATAATGATAAACCTCGTTTATATAAACTTCAAGTTTTAGAATGTAGGTATAAGTATAACGAAGAAAATATTAATTCATCTATCTATAAGATAGGTAGTAGTTCATGGAAATTGGCAAAAAATGTTGATAATAATTATGAAATAGAAGATTCTTATAAATTATTAAGATTAGTGAATGATTTATGATATTTCCCACACTGCCCGATACCTATATTCCTAAATTTACGAAAGGGGATGTGATTGAACCAATAAAAGATGAATCTACTCCTTATTTTGGAATCATATATGAAATAATTGATGAGGATTTTCTCAGAAATTCTTGCGACTCTAGATATTTTCTAAAAGTGAGAAATTCTTTAAAGCTGGGAAAAATTCTACCATCATCGTGGTATAATTGTAAATCTATGGACGAACGATATCAATTAACATTAGATTCTAAATTAAAGAAGTTAATAAATACTTTATGATTATTAATAACCCAAAATTTAAAATAAATGATCAATTAACAACAGATTTACTTTATCATCCCAAACCAGTAAAGGTATTCGATATCAGATTAGATTATGGACACATGATTGATGGATATATTTATTCTTTAATAGATTCTAGGGATTGTACCTACTGTTATAAAAGTAAGTTCTTAGAGGAACACTATAGATTGAGTCTAGAAATAAAATTAAAGAATTTGATAAATAGTATAGGGGATAAATAAATTTATGGAATGTCTGGTATTAAAAACTATAAGTACAGTTATGTTATTAATACTTATAATATTTTTATCATTTAAATCACTTATGTGTTTGAAATATATACATATTAATAAAAAGAACAATAAGAAATAAATATAAGGAATTGTTATGGTAATGGCAAAATTACATATTATTTGTGGGAATTGCGGTTCGAATGATATGTTTGAGTATAAAATCGATAAAGATGCAAAAGATTTTGGTGATCGTTTTGAAGAAGGTGTATACATAAAATGTGATAATTGTGGAACACTACATTCTTTAGACGATAATGCAAAATTTATAAAAAAATAGTTATCTATCTTTTATTATCATTTTACCTAAATATATATAATTATATAGGAGCTTAAAATGATAATGGTCATACAGAATCCTAATGTGCAAACTATTATGGATTTGATAACATTAACAGAAGGTAAGTTAGATTTAAAAGATATACAAGACATACCTTTGGATGGTAAAATCGTTATACCTACTATGGATGAAGAGAAAGCAAAAATAATATCAGATAAATTAAAAAAAGATGATAAAATGAATGAACCTAATTTTATATTCTACGAAGATAGTGATATCGATATGAAAAAACCTTTATCTATAAAAACAACAGAATTAAATACTAAGAAGGAAAATATGAAAAAAGAACACAATAAAAATTTAGGATTTGATATAGGAGATAGAATAGAATACAATGGTAAGAAAGGTAAAATAAAATCTTTCGGTAGTCATGATGAAGCAACTAAAATAAAATTTGATGATGGAACGGAAGATGAAGTAGATATTAAAAAAATAGCTTATATTAAAGAAAATAAAATAGATGGAGAATGGTTAGTACAATATATCTCACCAGATGGAACTATTAAATATCATGGTTATGATGGGGAACCAGAATCTATTAAAAACTCGGATTCTGTACAACGTTTTAAAAATAAAGAAAAAGCCCTATGGTTGGCTGATAAAATAAGAAAAGATATGGATGAATATAGTTATATGAAAGATGAATGGGAAGAAATAAATGTAGTAAATGCTAATGAAGTATTTACAGATAATCAATATACTAAAAAGAAAGAATGTATGAATAACGATAAAATATCCAATTTAATAAATATAATAAAAGAACTACCTGAAAATTATAGAGAAGATGTATTGGCTGATTTAAACATAGAAGATACAGAAGATTTAGAACAATCCTTATATAATTTGTCGGAAGAAGAATTAAATCTATTAGAAGAATTACTTTGTGATGATACAGAGGAAAGTATTAATAAATCTACTATGGAATTTACAACTAACTATCTTAAACGTCAATTAAGAGAATAAATTGAAAGGGTGGTTATCCACCCTATATTTTTTAATTTATATTATGATCTAGTTTGTAATTATCGTACATTCTTAAGAAATCTTCTACAATCCCTTTCCTATAATTATTATTTAATGTGACAAATTTATAGTTAGGTACTTCTTTAATACTCATATAGTTAAGAAAATCAAATCCACTTTTATACTTTTTTGTATCTAAATCTACTTGTTGCATATCCCCACATATAATTAATTTACTTCCTAAACCTATTCTTCCAATGGACATCATAGTCTGTTCAGCTGTAACATTTTGAAATTCATCATATATTGCAATAGTGTTAGTGAACGTTATTCCTCTCATATGTGCCACGGCTTTTATTTCTATTTGATTAGTATTTATTAAACTATCTATAATGGATTTATTAGATATTTTGTACATATTATCATATATAGGACATAGCCAAGGGTCTAATTTTTCTTTTAATGTTCCGGGAAGGAATCCTATTTCTTCCTTACTGACCGTTGGTCTTGTTATTATAATTTTATCTACTTCTTTATTAAGAAGTTTCTGTAGTGCATAATAACAAGCTAAAAAAGTTTTGCCAGACCCTGTTTTTCCACTTAGTACTATTACATCATTTTTTTCCAAATCTTTCAATACTTCTTTTTGCTCTGGGCTTACTTTAAAATATAATTTCTTAGGCAAATCATCTTCTGAATAATCATTACCAACATCATTTTGCATTCTAAGGGCTCTTCTTTTTTTACTGCTCATTAGTTATTCTCCTATGATTAATTTGAAATAAAAGATTATAATATAAATAAAGATTTGATTGTGCATTAGGAAAGAATGAAGAAAAAAGAAACATTTGTTCTCCTTCACTAAATATTTAGGTAATAATGGGAGATTAATCATGGATAAACAAGATGTTAAGAATTTAATTATAGAATGTTTGGATAATGATTTCTATGATGAAGCGTTAGAACTTATAAAGGAAACATTACAAGATTCAATAGAAAATCTTGCAAAACTTATAGTTAAAGATACAAGTAAACAGATAACAATCTCAATGATAAAAAATTGGAATTCAGGGGCTTTAGGATTGCCATCTGATTTTTATACTTTGATTAATCAAGATATATTAAATAAAATTAACAAAATTAAATCTAATAAAAGTATAGATAAAAATATAGAAACTAATCAGATAGTGGATATATTAAATTCAGCTTTAGATTAAATCAATAGTTGACAATATTATGAAAGCGTGTTATAATATATATGATCAATGGAGTTGTTTATGTCGGCAATTGTATTTGAAATTTATCTCTTATTTGTAGTTTTTTTATCTATTAGTTTCCTTATTCTAAAAGATTTATTTATTAATAAAAATAAAGTTTCCGAAATAAAAAATATTTTAATTCCTGCCGCAAAAAAATATTCTATTAATTTCTTTCTGAAAGAAGGTTTTAGTTGGGAAATTTCTAATAGATATTGGAATTTCCTACCAGAATATAATCTTTTTAGAAATCACTTTAATCCTACATTATCTTTATCTTATTTAAATATATACATAACTATGAAAAAAATTACGAATTTAGATGTAAATTACAGAGTAGACGAAAATCTTATTAATAAAATTATTAAGATTTATAAAAACTAAATGGAGTTTAATCATGGATATTTCAACGGTCGGTATAGTTGCTATATTATGTATGGTTGCATCGATTATTTATAAAATATTTTATAAATATAAAAATATGAAAAGGCATGAAGATATTATTAACTATAAAGTTTATCAGGAATTGAATAATCAATATAAGGAACGAGCCTCTAGGGTGATAGATTCTATGTGGCCAGATATCGGTATGAGGGAAAAAAGTGATATCATTAAATATTGTGGTTGGCACATATACTATATGGGGGAAGGATTAAAAATTCTTAAACCAGAACATTTGAATGAAATAAAACAAGTAGTAAATGAAAAGAAATTAGAAGAACAGAAATTAGAAGAAAAATATGGCAGCGATCTGTTTTATTAATAGAAAAAAGTTATAATAATAAATGAGTCCCTTCCTCACTAATGGCCTGCAAAGCCATTGACGTTAAATAGGTGAGTGGAATGTCGTACTGTTCGAATCAGTAGGGATTCTATTAGTAAAAGGAAGTATATGAAAAAAGATTTTGAAAAATTCATCATATTTGATGGACAAAGACCAGAAGGTAGTCCCCCAACAAGTAGAGTAATGAATCCACCTAATAAACCTATTCCTTCTCCTATCAGGTTAATCAGAGAGGATGATTTAGGGCCATATTGTCCTGAATGTGGTAGTAGTATGGAATTTAAATTATTTTTTAAGCCCAAAGGTTGTGTACAACCAAAGTGTAAGAATTATTGTATGAACCATAATAAAAGAAGGTTAAAATGATTGAAGATTTATTTAAAGTATTAACAAATTTGGAATTATTAGATTTGGTTAATATATTATCAGAATTAAGATTAAAAGGAACTTTACCAGAAAAAATGGATTTATATTTAAGGATAAAATATAAATTAGAGACCGAATATTTCGTAAAATCGGGAGCTCTGAATATTATAGAAAATGAAGTATATTACGAAGTCTCTAAAAGATGGTCGGAATTAATAAAAAATAAGGAAGGATTGAAATGAGTTT
>Ga0172381_10000863_pt1 | contig 37798 bp, 59 predicted proteins | sample Leawel6488metaG_FD_119754 | JGI IMG/M metagenome (GOLD analysis project Ga0172381, IMG submission 119754) | Leachate microbial communities from a municipal landfill in Southern Ontario, Canada - Leachate well 64-88 metaG | ecosystem: Engineered > Solid waste > Landfill > Unclassified | place... | reverse complement strand
CGCAAACCAATGTCACGCTCCTTGGCCATGATTCAGCTATTAGTACCCATGGTGATAACTCATGCGTAGTTGGTAATAGCACGCAGACTGTGTATATGGATGGCTTGGGATTAACTCTTGCTGGTCCTATAACTGCAACAAATATCGTTACAACAAGTCCTGCGTATGGTGAGATGTATAATCCAGGAGATAATTCCAGTCTCTTTTCACAATCGATTTCTGAAACTAATGTTTATGTTCCTGCTGTAGACACAATGTTAACCGGTCTGTTATCAAATTTTACATTTGTTGCGTTTTCGATGAAAGTTATAGCCAGTGTTGCTGATGGCGGTTCCGGGACATGTATAATAACAACCGCTACTAATCATGGTTATACCACTGGTAATATTGTAAGTATAAGGGACTGCGCGGGATACAGTGGACAATATGTTGTTGATGTTACTGGATTGAATACATACAAGATAACGCACGCTTTTTCGTCTACTCAAACCGGATACTCAACAATTCCGCCTAAATTAATTTGTGGTGTATCGGGAAAATATAAAATAGATATGAGTATGAATCTATTATCAGTAGACACAGACTTAACGATTGATAACGCTATTTTTATAAATACCAATGCATCATTAAAAATGATGTTTACTTCTGGAGTATCTGCTACTAGTCCGTCAGCTGCTAGTGGAACTGCTATTTTCGATTTAACAGCTGGTGACATAATATGGTTAGGTGTAAGGACAGATGGCACATACGCAAACATAGACTATGACGGCGTAGATATTAATGTCATTCATTTATTATAATCAAAGTGGATAAGTCTTTAGTAAAGAAGTTATTAGATAAAGTAAAGAACCTAGATAGACCATGTGATATAAGAATCGTGTGGTCTTCAGATGAAGAAGATATGCTGCAAGATTCATATGCTGACAAAGATGTAGACTTAGTAATAGTTAGGTTATATGCGTAGAGAGGTATTTTTTATCTTTAGAGATGGGAAGCATTTCTTTCAAAGGTTTCTAAAGAAAGGATTTGGGCATGTGACTATATTGCAACGTGATGCATATAATTGGATGCAGGTAGATCATTATAACGATGGTTGTTGTATTAAGATACCGGGTATTGCTTCTGATAATATGCAGTTAATTGAATCCCATATAATGCAATGTAATACAGTATTGAAAATATGTTATAAGATTAAACATAGAAATATATTTTCACTTAGCATTATACATCCAATTAATTGCGTTAGTATGGCTAAATACTTCTTAGGAGTAAAGAACAGTTGTTTAACCCCATATGGATTATACATATGGTTATTAAGCGGTGGTAACAAACAAATTATTAATGTTGAAAAATTATAGGTGATAACATGGGCGGATCAGCACCAAAACAAGATGAAGCATCTCGTCAACTAGAAGAATCAGAACTAGAACTTGACGAAGAGAATAAGCAAAAGATCAAAGAAGCTGAGCTAAAGCGCGTGCAGATGTTAAAACGTACTCAAGGTGACATGGGAATAGGTAATGTTTTTAGTGGATCAAATAAAACACTAGGATAAATATTATGATGACTTCAAGAATTGAGTATTCAGAAAATCCAGAAGAACGATTCAGACGTTATGAGAAGGCTCAAGATAGATTATTGACATATTGGGATGAACGCCTAAAGGATATCTATAGATATTGTATTCCTGATCGCTATACATGGGATAATGCAACAGAAGGAGAGCGCAAGACAAATGATATCTACGATGATACTGCCGTTATAGGAGTTCAGACATTTGCTAATAATCTACTTTCATTTCTTCTGCCTCCATTCAAAGAATTCATGACGTTACGAGCATCTATTTCATTAAAGAACGATAAGAGGTTCACAGATGATGATCGTAAGAAGATAGAGGATGATTTAAACGAACAAATCAAAGTAGTATTTGAATACTTAAATGAATCTGGATATTCGAATGCATTTCATGAAGCATTCCAAGACCTAGCTGCTGGTACAGGTATTATTATCATCAACGAAGGAGACGACAATAAACCATTCTCCTTTAGTTCTGTTCCGCTATCTGAAATAGCTATGGAAGAAGGGCCAAACGGAATGTTAGAAAATTTCTGGAGAACAAAGAAGTATTCAATGCGCCAGATAATAAGATTGTGGCCTAACGTAACTCTATCTAGTGAGCTAGAGTTTATGTTAAAGAATAATCCTGACGAAGAAATAGAAATAGTAGAGGGGGTTATTTTTTATCCTAACAACAAAGAAGAATCACAGTACTTTTATTACGTGCAGCACAAAGCTTCTAAAGAAGATATTTATTCAGAGTTTAGAGATTACTCACCATTCCTAGGATTTAGATTCGGTAAGACAGCGGGCGAAGTAATGGGACGTGGTCCGGCAATGCTGGGTATGGACTTCATCAGGATATTAAATCTAATGGCAGAATATGACTTACGTTCTGCTAAGTTTGACGCCTTTCCAGCGTATACGGTACCTAATACTAGTATTATGAATCCCAATACAATGGTATTAGAACCTGGTGCAATCATTCCTATTGATAGTACGTTTGCTGGTCAATCACCGATCCAACCATTACCAACAAGTAATTCTAAGGATAGGATGCAGATGCGTATTGAACAGTATCAGCAGATAGTAAAAGACTTCTTGTTTGCTGATCCATTACCATCACCACAAGAACGCGGATCAAATCAAACGGCAACTGAAAGCAATATCAGATATAACGAATGGTTACGTAAGAATAGTTCTAGTGCATTGCGTTTACAAGATGAGTTAGTAATGCCATTCTTTAGAATATTATTCAAGATATTACGCAAGAAAGCCCTTATTAAAGATATTGAAACAATTAAAGGAACGATTGAAATAAAGGCTAGCAATAAGCATTTAAAATTAGTCTATGATTCTCCAATCATCAACATGCAGCGTCAAGATGATGTTAAGGCAATGGATCAAGTATTATTACGACTTGGTCAGACGTTCCAACAGTATGGAATCTTAGCTGTTGATTTTACTAAGTTACCATCGTTCTGGGCAGAAAAACTTGATGCTGATAAGTCATTAATCAAGACACCATCAGATATACAGAACACTTTAGGTCAATTCTTGCAGAGATTACAGCAAGCACAGCAGCCACAGCAAAATCCTAATGCACAGCCTGGAGAAGAGCAGCCCCAGCAGGGAACGTTAGATCAACCTAATATAGCTAATATGCTTGGAGGTCAGCAATGAGTTGGGAGGAAATCAGATCGGTACCAGAGTCAGTAATTCCAGAAATGTCAGAGAAAGACAAGGTAATACAAAGATTAATTGTAGATGTTTTTCATGGCACGCAGGATGGAAGAGATTTGCTAGATAAACTATTGAGCAAATATCTATATGCTTCCGTATGTCCACCGAACCAAAATGCTGCATATGGTTACTATCGTGAAGGACAGAATAGCATTTTATTGGGAATAAAGTTAATCATTGATGCTTATAAAAATAGGAATAATACATGACTGATAACGCTACCGAAACTCAAGCTTCTTCAACTAGCCAACCAGTTGCTACAGTTGCTCATACATCTAGTGTTGGTGTTAAAACTATCTTTGCTGCCGCATCTAACGCAGCTGGAGAGGCTGCAGGGCAAAGCAATTCGATACCTAGTGAACCACAGGAATCAAGTTCTTCTGATGCTTCTGTGGCTTCAGATAGCGTTTGGTATTTAGCACCTGGCATTCCAGGAACTGGTCCCAAACCAGAGGGATACATTGAGTCAAAGTACGGATCAGTACTAGAGCAAGCACAGGGATATAACAATCTACGCAAGAAGTTAGGAGCGTTTACTGGAGCTCCAGAGACATACGACTTAGATATGTCAAAGGTTGATGAGAAATATCATGATGTTAAGTTAGATGTTAATGATAGTAATGTAAAATCATTTCTTGATTTAGCTAAGGAAGCTAATATGAGCCAAGAGTATGTTCATAAGTTTCTTAAGTATAAGTTGGATATGGATTTAACGAGAGTAGAACAGGAAAACAAATTACTAAATGATTATACAGAAAGTGAAGTAAAGAAATTGGGTCCTAATGCCAAAGAGAGATTGGATATATTGCAAACATGGTGGAAGCAGAATTTCCCAGAATATCCAGTAGATAAGATGCAATCTTTAGCTCATGGAGCCGATTTTGTAGAGATGCTAGAAAGTATTAAATCTAAGTTTAAATTCAATCCAGTTCCGGTTGATAATGCTCCATTGCCATCGATGACAAGAGATGAGGCGAGAGCAATGTTAAATGATCCAAAGTATCGAAGTGATAAAGAGTATCGACAGAAAGTAGATGCTATTTACTCTAAGTTCGTTTGACAAACAAGATAATTAGTTTAATATAGTCATAAGCAACTCTGCTACCCGTAAGGCCCAGAAAAGCAAAACTTTTCGTTTCGGAGCCCTCGCATAGAGATACCTCGCGAATAGAAAAATAGATCATATTTTTTTATTAATTAATGAGGATATTATGGGTACAACTACAGATATTGCTATTCAGCAATTTTATGATGAATTTATTGTTGCATATCAACAGAACGAAAAATTAGCAGGAACTTCACTATATATTCGTGGAGCATTAGGTGATAGTTACAAATGGCCACATATTGGTGTTGCCGACATGTCAGCTCGCGGTGGTTACAATACTCCATTAGCGGCTACTCCGTTATCAAAAACACAGCAAACTACAACTTATACCGAGCGCGCTCTTCGTACAGTATTGGGTAAAGATGAAAAATGCTTAACAAATGTTGATGAAAGAAACATTTGGGTTCAAGTTCATGCTGGCGCTGTTGGTCGTTATAAAGATAGTTTAAAGATTACTGCATTAGATGCTGTTACAACTAATGTTATTCCTGTTGGCACAACCAATATGTCATTAGAAAAAGTATTAGAAGCCAAGAAAATGTTAATGGCTGCTAATGCCCCAGCTAATGCAAAAACAATCTTTGCAATTCATGCTAGCCAATGGCAAGCATTAATGAAATTACCAGCCTTTACCAGCAATGACTACTTCATGAAAACCTTATTGAATGGCAGTATTGATGGTTTCCTTGGTATGAAATGGGTTGTGTTTGGTGATTCTACTGTTGGTGGATTACCAAAGGTAGGTAACAACCGCGATTGTTTCATGTGGGTTGATAGTGCTATCGGTTGTGTTAACAAATATGAAGTTCAATCGCATGTTTGGTATTCGGATAATGATATTTCATTTATTGCGGACTCTATTATCGAAGAGGGCGCTAGCGTTCTTGACGAAAATGGTGTGGTTAAAATCGTTTGCGACGAAACTAAATAATAGGGGGATTAATCATGGCTTTTGTTGAAAGTAATTTTGGTAAAATTGATACATCGTTTAGCCAAACTGCTAAACAAATCTTTAGTTATACAAGCAGCACTGATGTTATTGCTACGATTGAAGCTTCTGGCTATTTTAATAGCAAAGCAAGTGTCTTCAAAAAAAATGATATCATCATAATTTCTGATTCTAACAATCTAGTAAAGATTGCTTCTATCAGTTCTACAACTGGTGCTTCTCCTGTAACAGTAGCTGCAGTTGTTAACTACAATGTTGCTGATATTAATGCTACTGGCAATGTTGTTTTAGGTGATGCCAGTACCGATACCATTACCTTTACTGGTAAGCAGGTTGGTACATTGTATCGTAATGAGACTTCCAGCGCTGTAATGTCTCTTAAGATGCATGATCATGAAACCACGTCTACTATGAATGCTGAGTTTAAGTATGACAGCGTGATCACAAGTGGCGCAACTTATGGCATTTACAACGAAGCATTTATTGGTGCTACAGGTACGGCTTCTGTAACAGCTGGATTAAACTGTGCTGTTGTATCTGCTACATTTACCGCTACAGATAGCACTATCATTGGTTGTTATGGCCAAGCTCGTGCTGATGGTACTGTTGCTGGTTCTTCCTTCATGGCTGGTCTTTATGGTTTGATTGAAGCATCTGCTGCCATTACAGCATCACACGTTTGCTCTTGCTGGTTAGATACCCATCAAGCTGCTGCTGTCACTGGTAGTTATGAGTTATTATACATGACTGAAAATGGTGCGACTGCGCTTGACCAAGTTATGTATGTTAGAACTCCTGGTGCAGTTGCATTTGCTACATTCGATACATGCTCAACATTTATTAGCGCTACTGCCGAAACTGGTGGTACTGCTAAGAAAATTAAAGTATTGGTCGATGGTGTTGTTCATTATATCAATTGTTATACTGGTTAGTTAGAGTAGTATTAGATAACTAGTATTGGGGGGATAGAAGTATCTCCCCAATATTTATTTATATAGGAACCATTAAATGAAAATAGCACTACAAAAAGAACTAGAAAGATTAAAAATTAATCTCGATGCTACAAATAAAGAGATAGAGAAGCTAATCGATCAAAGAGCGCAGCTTATTGGTGCCATTGGTATCTCTAACAAGTATGTAGAGCTTCACAAAGAATGTGATTGCTGCAACAAAACTGAAGAAGTAGAAACTAAATAGTACTATTAATTAGTAGGAGGTATCCATGTCAAAGATCGAAGTTATTTCTGATGCATTTATATTGCTCGGCAAGGCTCCTGTTAATAGCATAGGATCTGATGCCTCCCCAGTAGTAGCAAGTGTTAGTAAGTTATATGATCTTATTTACCCAATGATTATAACAATGCATACATGGCGTTTTGCTATGGCATTCAAGACGTTGTCTCCGTTATCATCTGTTCCTCCTATAAGCAAATATACATATGCTTATTTGCTTCCAAATGACATGTTGCACTTGTATGGAACATATCCAGTTAATATAGATTACGCAAGATATGAGAATTACCTTTATACTAACCAATCTACATCACTAACTATTGAATATTCGTTTCTGCCTGAAGTAAACAAATGGCCAGCATATTTTAAGAACTTAATGGTAGTAACTTTAGCTTCTTATGCTGCTATGCCAGTTACAGAATCAGAAAAACTAAGCGAAGATTATTCGCAAAAGGCATTGAACTACTTAAATACATGTAGAGCTATAGATAGCCAGCAACAACCTAATCCTGTTATCTTGAGAGATAGCCTATTAAGCAGAAAATTTGGGTGAAACTATGTCAGTATTTCCAGTACAAAATGATTTCACACATGGCGAGATAGATCCTAGACTAAAGGCTAGACCTGACTTAGCTCTATTTAATAAGTCCGCTACCAAGATGCGTAACGTAGTAGTAACTCCTACTGGTGGAGCTCGTAGAAGATTTGGAACAAAATATATATCAAGAAAGACTGTGGCAAGCATGCCAGGTAGAGAGTTTATGTTGGCATCATTCGAATATGATGATGTTACAAAATACTTGTTGATATTTTCTAATCTAAAATTAGAAATATATAAAAACGATGTTCTTATAAAAACGATAGTAACAACATATGCTGGTTCGCTATTTATTAATAATGAAGTTAAGTTTACGAAGACCCAGAATGCTTTGATATGCTTCAATAAAGATGTTCCTCCTATGCTGTTAACACGTAGTAATACAGATGAGCTAACGTGGTCGTTTGCGGCTTTATCAATCAAAAATTATCCGGCATACGACTTTGCACAAGATTACGATGGCGCAACATTTACGATATCAACAGATTTAGAACTTGGTTTCCACTATTTAGAATCAAATATTCCTGTGTTTAGAGCGGCTCATAGTGGTGGAATATTTATAGGGGTAGGTTTATCTGAGGTAGTAGAGAATGGTATTGGCAAAATAACTCATTATTATTCTGCAACAAAGGTTGGCATTTGGGTAAAACAAAAATTTGGCGCTCAATCGATGAATGGAGCTGATTGTTATTTAGGTGAAACAGCATGGAACAGTTCACGTGGATGGCCTATATCAGGAACATTCTATGAGGGTAGATTAGCTATTGGTGGATGTAAAGCATTGCCTGCTACAGTATTTATGTCTGTATCTAACGATGTATTAAACTTTGATATTGGAGTTGGTGATGATAGTGATTCTATTCAATACACAATGTCGTCAGATGATATTAATACAATTAGGTATGTCGTTAGTGATAGATCGTTTCAGGTATTTACAACTAATGGTGAGTACGTTAGTCCGCAATCAGAATCTACAGCGCTTACTCCTGGAAATACTTCGTTTAGAAAACAAACAAACAATGGATCAGAAAATGTTATTCCATTAATTCTTGATAACCAAACTTTCTATATTAGAAAGGGTGGTAAATCAATCATGAGTTTTGTCTTTGATAACGATCGCGGTTCATACCAATCTACTACTGCTAGTATATTTTCACCTCATCTTATACGAAATCCTATTGATGGAGCTGTATTACAAGGATCGACGGAAGACGAGGCAAATTATCTGTTTTATGTAAATAGCGAAGGATCATTGGCGGTATTTCAAAGCATGGCAGAACAGTCTATTTCAGCATGGACATTGGTGACTACAGGAACAGCATTTAATGATTTAGATAACATTACAACAGATGGATTATTTAGAGCTATTGCTAATGTAGGCGCAGATATCTATTTTATAATCACTAGGACAGTAGATGGAATAGACTTTCAATATCTTGAGAAATTAGATTGGAGCGTATATACCGATTGCTCGATTACCACTACAGCAACCGCAAGAGTAGTCTCAGGATTAAGCCACCTAGAAGGAAAAGATATCCAAATAGTAGCTGATGGATACGTATTTGAAGAGAACAAGGTTAATGGCGGAGTTCTTACATTAGAGGACGATGCCACCGATGTAACTATTGGTCTAAAATATACACCATTAATTACGCCAAATAGCGTAAATATAATGAGCCAACAAGGATCAACTCTGTACACAAAGAAAAGATTAATAAGAATATTCATAGATTATTACGAATCACTTGGAATTTACATCAATGATAATTTAATTCCATATCAAACATTTGGCGACCTACTTGATTTACCACCAGAGGTTAAGACTGATGTTTACGAATATGTAAATATAACTGATTGGAGTTTGCGAGAAGAAATCCAGATAACACAAAAAGATCCATTACCAATGCAAATCATTGGCATTGGATATGAAATAGAGGTTCTATAATATGGGTGATCCATTTACCATCGCAGCAATTGCAACTATAGGTGCAGGAATAGCCGTTAAAACATACTCTGCTAATGAAGCTAACGATGCTCGCATACAGGCTCTAAAGAAAAGAGAAGAGCAGGAAGCTATTGCTGGCAAAGAGAAATCTTTGCAAAGAACTACCAATCTAATGAAGATTATCAGCACTCAGGAAGCTCAGGCTGGAGCTAGAGGAGTCTCTGTATCGTCCCCCTCATTCCAGGCTATTGGTGAAGAATCTTTTAACCAATGGGCTCAGGATGAGCGTACAGACTCTATGAATCAAGAAATGGCAAAACAAGGATATGATAGTGAGATAAATGGTCTTAAGACGGCTAATATTGCGAATATATTTGGTGCTGTAACTGACTTTGGTGGAGATATTATGACGCCGTTTGCAACAAAGAGTAAGCAAAGTTTACTTGGAAACCTACTTGACACAGATGATGAAGAATCAAAGAAGAAGCAACAACAAGCAACTAAGATAGGTTTATAACGCGGAGCTAAGATTTTATTATGCCACAGAATCTACCAACATATACTTCACAGGAACAAATACAACCAGCTCCAATAATGGACAATTCTGCTGGATGGAATGCTATTAGTGCAGTTGGAGGAAAAGTAGAGAATGTTGGGGAAACAGCATTAAAGACTATTGAATTAAATAAACAGCAGCAACAAACGTTAGCATTGGATGCTCAAAAACAATTAGCTACAGCTGATATAAATAGTCAATCAGAGCGCATAAGGTTAGAGTCTACGCTATCCTCTCCATATCCAGACAAACAAAAAGAAGCGTACCTATCTGGAAGCACTGCATATTTTAATGGCTTAATTCAAAACTCACCATCACAGAATCATGCAAGATTAATGAGCGCAGCTTCTGAAGCACAATTGTCTGCTATTAAAGAATTCGATAACAAGATCATAGAGCAAAGCAATGCAACGCAATATGTAACAGCAGAAGATACTCTATACAAGAATCAGCAAAATATTAACGATGCTATTCGTAGTGGTGATCAAAGAAGAATGACTTTAGCACAACTTCAGGCTAGAGATGCTGCTACAGTTGCTCTTAAAACAGGAGCTATAAAGCCAAGTAGATTTACGCAATATACTCAAGGTAATGATCAGGATTTTAGCGAACAAGCAGCAATACAAAATGTTGATGCTATTTTTGCTAAAGGTGGAATGCCAGCTGTAGATGAATATAGGAAAACTGTTCTCAAAGTTGGCATACCTGGATATAAACCAAGCCAAATGGATACTGTTGGTAACAAAATAGATGCTAGAGCCAATCTTCTTTCAACTAGTAAAGATGCAATAGATGGAAGAGTAGAAGTAAATAATCAGAATCAAATACAGAATGCCAAGAATGGACATCCTATAGATCAATTAAAGATCAACGCATACAATGACGCATATCCAAATAAAGCAGAAGCTAATAATCAACAGATAAATTTCTGGCAACAATCTGTAGCGGATGCTGGATTGATAAGTTCAATGTCATTTGAGAAGCAGAATGAAGCATTGCAAAAGATAAAATCTACGCGTGATCAAGAATCATATGCTAACACTGCTCGTCTTGTAAAAGAACAGAATGAATTATGGAATAGTGATCAATGGACGGCTGCAATGAACTATCCGTCAGTACAGACTGCTGCCACAGTTAACCAACAAGCAGCAAATGGTATTGCGCAATCTGGAGCATCAATACCAATATCTCATGTAACTAGTTCAGATATAACCCAAGCAAATATAGATGTACAAAGAGCTAAGGGTGTATCTGAAAACGATTTAAAAGCAATGAGCGTCCCAGATGCTGAGATGTATAATAATCTTTTATCTACCGCAAATAGTGCGCAAGCAGTGCGCGACATACTATCAAAATTAAAACAAGATAAAGGATCAAACTATCCTTTAGCTATGAGGAATATATTAGCAGTTAAAAATGCCCATCTTGACAGAGGGTTTAATTTTGCATTGAGTTTAGACCCACATAATCCTGGTAGTGATAATGACTTAAAGATACTTCAGACTCCAATTGCTGAATTGGAAGCAAATAGAAATCCTAGCGATATAAAGATAATAGAAGATAGAATTAAAGGAAATCTAGGATTAAGTTCAACTTTATGGAACTCTGGTCCAGCCGATGATTTTAATGACTACGCTCGTAATCTACGCAAGATTTTAAATCCATTGCAGGCAGAAGAAAAACTAAATGATGCTCACGAATACCTAACAAAGATGTCGCTTGGTAATATGAGCAAAACAGGAGATGCAGTATCAGCAGTTAAAATGGCATTTCAACAAGGATTAAATGATAACTTTGCATACCCAAGAATAAAGGGCGTTGAAGTAATGATGCCTAAGAAGTATAACAATAAGCCATTGGATTCAGATCAAGTATCTATCTATGCAAAATATGCACAAGATAATTTACTTCCTAACTTCAATTATGGTGTAGCTTCTGGAAGTAGCTATGATAGAAGATTGGCTCCATCAAGTAGTCTTAGTGATAATGAGAAGAAATTTTTATACCATCAGTTATACCTTAAGAATGGAAACTGGGTATCTAATCAAGACTTTACAGGATTGAATTATGTTGATGCCGTTGGTAACCCTGTAGTTGATCCAAATACTGGAAAGCCATTTGGGTTCAAGTATGATGATATTTATAACATCAAATATCAGAAGAAGAACGCTAATTTTAGCAACGAAGCATATGTTAAGGCGGCTAATCTAAAATAAAATGCAACCAACAATAACATCTCCAAGCACCAATCAAACTAATGCTGAGCCAAGTGTATTGCAGTCTGGTGCTCCAGTTAAAACTGCTGAATCTGCACCACCAGATACTACACCAATACAAAATAAAGCCATGGATATATTGGCTACTAGTCCATCAGAAAATAAGGCTATAGCACCAACTGCTGCGTCAGACGTACAGTCTCCTGACTATAACTTAGAAATAGCTTCTATGGGTGTTGTTGGTGGAGGTAATTTGCCATGGAGTCCATCGTTAAGTAATGCTGTTCCTCAGGTTGGTCCATTCCAGCAACTTCAATCCTCTTTTGAGGAAGGTTTTATTGGTGGACCAACAAGAGAGTTAAATTATATTGCATGGAATCAATACCATAAGATAGTAGATGATTCTATACCTCTGACTCCAGACCAGCGTAAGCAATTACAAGCATCATATCCAGATTTTGATTACCCTCAAGGAGTAGATAGCAAGGAAGCTGAATATTTAACACAAATGCAGCTTACGCAACTACGAAACAATTTCCTTAATTCGCAAGCAGATACCTTTTGGCAGAAAGGAGCTGCGTATATAGGTAATGCAGTAGGTGGATTTATGAATGCTGTTCCGCTGGCTGCTGGAATCATAGGGGCAGCTATGTTTGCCCCAGAAGAAGCTGGAATAGCGGTAGCTGGAACTTTAGCAACAGCATATAGATTAGCTGCTTATAAAGCTGCTCCCATAGTATATGCTGCTGGAGCATCTGCTTCTGAGGAAATGGCTGAGGCTGGGTACGATTATCATATGGGCAAGAAGTACGATGCTGTCCAAGGTATGCTTAATTTCTCTTTAGCAACAGCAATGGGTACAGCTTTTACTATTGGTGATATTGCTTTCGATCCTAAGGCTAGAAGTTTACTTGGTAAAACAGTTGGTAGCAAACTTGAGAATCCAGAGTATTTAAAAAAGATGCTAGATGTTTCTGATTATAATCTGCAGGAACGATTTCCAACGCCATCATATGCGCTACCAATTAGACCAAAAGAAGAACACACTCCAGAAACGATCGTTAATAAAGTAGATGAGATCATAGGTTCATCTAAAATGGTATCACCAGAAGATGATGAAACTCTTCATAAAATGGCTATATCTCAATTACTATCTGGAAAAGATATAGATTTAGTGGTTCCTATAAAGAAAGCAACTTATGAAGAAGGAAAGACATTAAGAAATAGATTCGTGGAAGCAGGAATAAATCCATCAATAGTTGCTGATTCAGTAGAAGAAACACAAAAAAGTATTTTAGATAATTTAAAAAATACTGCTTCAGAACTAGAGATATCTAACATTAAGCTATCAGCTCCACAAACAGAAGCAGGTATTGCAAGTCTTCAAGAAGAACAAGTAATTCTAAATAAACAAATGAAGATATTAAATTCCACAAAGAATGATTATGAGAGTGGAAAGATTACCGCAGAAAAAGAGAACATGGATAGTATCATTAATAAATTTGGAAAAGCTGGATTGGATACTAATATTGCAAATGATTTACTTAATGATGAACCTCAATTACTTTACAAGCACATCAATGATATAAGTAATAAAATAAAACGAAATGATATCTTGCAAGGAGTACGTGAAACATCTGAGAATATTCAGAAAGAAAATAGAATGCTTAAAGATAAAATTATCTCTCTTCGAGACGAATATGGATATCATGACTTCGTAAAGAGCGCTTTACGTAATGAGCTTGTTGATGTAACTCCTGATGAGATTAAAGCACATGTGCGTTATACCATGGGAGCAGATATTCGCGACGATGTGATTGGCGATAATAGACCAACAATAAAAGACCTATCAGAAGAACAGAATAAAGTAATGGGTGATTTAAAAGAAGAGGTCGACAATACAGATCTGAATTCTTTGAAGAGTGACGAAAAAGGATTTGAGGAGCATAACAAAGAATTGGATGAATCAGCAGAAGAAATAAAGAAATCAGACAGAAGAATTTCCAAGTTACCTAAATTAATTGAATCTGCTATAAATTGCTTGAGGAAAACCCAATGAGTGAGTGTTTAGACCTATTAAAGCAAATAGCTGGTGGCGACTTTGATGAGAAAGAACTATCTAGGTTGCTCAAGCAAATTTGGTCTGCTAAGGAAAAGGCTGATGCAGGTGATATCATGTCTGCTTCTCAAGAAGGAATAAATAGCGTTTATTCTGCAATGAAGAAAGCTGGTGAAGATTTCCTATCTCGTTCTCAGAAGAAAGAATTATCCAAGCAAATAACGGCATTACATAAATCATATATAAGAGCTAAATATTTAAAGTTATCTAAAAAGTTTGCATCAAGAACGAAGATGAAAGATGGTGTAGAAGTATCTGCTCCTCTATCTCCTCATGATCTTATTAAGGCCGTAACATCAGGAATAGAGAATGAAGTTGATGGAGCAAGAAACAGCGCTGGAACACAAGTTGCTACACGTGTTAACTTCGAAGAAGGATCGTATGAAAGAGGAGTGGAAAAGATAGAGGGCGGAGCTTTGCCGATGTTGTTGCATGGAAAGCATGATGTCGAGTTCCTTAGGGCAATGAATGGGAAGAAAGTTGGGGTTGAGGCAATAGACAGAACTGGAGAGTTAACTAAGAACAGATTCAAAGGATATATTGCTGAATTTGCTAGATATGGAACATTTATTGAACAAGATCCTAACTGGGGGATATCTACTGTATGGAATAAAGAGAAGATGCTCCAGACTCATGATACAGCATGGGAAGCGCGCAAGTTTAGATTAAGTCTTATGGGTAATCCACGCAAAGAAGAGCTTATATTAAATAAGGCTCGCGACAAATGGATTGATTCTATGATTAACGAATATGCTGATATTGATAAAACAGTAGGCAAGGGATCCTCTCCAGAAGAAGTAAGAAAATGGTTCGAGTATGCTTATAAATCAATCACTGATAATCATAATGTAGAAAAAACTCCTAGCAGTATCATAGACAGATATACCAAAGGAAGAAAGATAATACCAAGAAACGAAGAGGCACAGATAGCCAATATACGTAAATATGGATTGGGAACATTAAAAGATACGATAAGCCATACAATAAGAAGCACCGCTACTGACTTAACGTTATTGCGTATGTTTGGACCTGAGCCATATAAGATGATCGATACCATAGCGTCAGATGCTTTCGCTGTTGCAAAAGCTGATGGAACAGAGTTCTTTAAGAAAGATCTTGAATCAGTAAAGGCTAATGGAAGAATAATATTAAGCGTAGTTGATGGATCGGCATTTGATAATAGCTCTAGAGCAGCTAAAATTGGTGGAGCTTTACGTACATATAATACTGTAAAGTTAATTCCAAATACTTTTCTTATGGGAGGAATTTTAGATCAAGCAGCTGTTGCCTCACAAATGAATACTTTTGGTATTCCATATTATAAATCAATTGCAAAAATAAGTTCCAACTTAGTAAAAGACATTAAGCCTAGTGAATATAGGAAAATGCTTGGTGATGTATTGCAGGTATATATAAATACTGGTACTGGATCAATTGCTCGTCTTACTGGTATGGGTTATGGAGAAACAATGAGCAGGACCGGAAAGTTTTTCTCTAACATGGCTTCTAAGCTTAGCATGCATCCAAAGATGACTTTCAGTAAGGAGTTAAGCTGTGGTGGTGGAATGTCAGAGATTCTTGTTCAGCACAAACACCTTACCTTTAAAGGTCTTCCAGAGCATCTATCTAGCACCATGAAGTTATACGATATAACACCAGAGATGTGGGATTTAGCTAGAAAGAATACTACACATGTTCCTAAGGCTGGAGAGTTTATAGGATCAGATGTTTTCACACATACGAGCGATACTGCTATTAGAGAATATTTAGGCAAAATAGGAATAGATGCTAAGAACTATAATGGCACATCATTAGGCAGAGTGAGAGACGACATTAGTCATAAATGGTCTACGTATATTAGAGATCAGATATCTCATGGTGTAATGACTCCAGATGCTGCTTCTAGGGCTTTCTGGTTGTTTGGGCATACAAAGCCAAAGACTGCAGCTGGTCAGGCATTACAAGCAACCCTGAGATGTCTAAGCGCATTTAGATCATATGAAACAACATTACTAACTAAACCTCTGGCTAGATTTGCATTAGGAAAAGGTGCTGATACATATTTTAATGCTATGTTTAAAGGAGAAGGAAACTGGAGAGGATTTCTTAAGTTTGCAGCTACAGCGTATGTTCTTTCAATGGTAAAAAATGCTATTGACGCAGAGGTCACTGGAAAGAAGTTCGAAACGCCATTTGATTTTTTCTCGCAGTCACTTGAGACCAGTGGTTTCGTTGGGTTATTTACAAGACTGGCTCCGTCTGCTCATTCTACTCCAGCAAGAATATTTGAAGATTTAGTTGGCCCAGCTATATCGAATGTCGTAGAAGCTACATACATGACAGAACAGTTAGTAACTGGTAATCTATCGAAGAAAGCTGCATATCATTATGCAATGAAAAACATACCATTTTTAAATGACATATACTTTAAAAAGGCTCTAAACTATCTCTTTCTTAGAGAAGTAGAGACATCAATCACGGGAGTTGATCCTGAATCAACAAAGAAAGATTTATGGTTAGGAGGTTAGAATGACAGCACTAATAGTTAATGATAAAGATCCAAGACGACAATATACCGTAACATCACCAAGTATTGTTGCATACACCTTTGATTTTGAGATTCTGCGTGACGATGATGTATCAGTATATTTGACTCCAGTAGGAGCTACTCCTGATCCAGACAATCAGATATTGGATTTATACGATGATTATACTATAACTGGAGCTGGTACAACGGGAGGAGGAACTATAACCATACTTCCTGTTATCACGTTGGCAGTTGGAGACATAATAACAATAGCTCGTACATTACCGTACGATCGATTAACAGACTTTAGCGTTGGTGGACAATTTAAATCTCTAACTATAAATGAGCAATTAGATAGATTGGTGATGCAGATCCAGCAAGTAAATAATCTTATTACTGAACGTGGCTTGACATATTTGGTTACTGAGTCACTGACTACGGGTAATACATCTTTGCCTAAACTAACAGCTGGTCAGTATTGGAAAGCTAACGGTGCAGGTAATCTCACTGCAGTAACAGGAGTTCCGGATGATTCTACATTACGTTCTGAATTGGCTAGTGAGACCGTTAGCGCTCCAGGGGCTGGATTAGTTGGTTACTATGATGCCATAAACGGATTGGGTTCAACTACCGTAGATGCTTATCTTAAGCATTTAATTAACCAGGAACAATGGGATACAGGAGACATTAGATTAACAACAGCATCTCATGTATATGGTGATTCTGCTAAATCAGGGTGGGTGTGGATGAGGGATACTACCATTGGTGATGCTAGTTCTAATGCAACAGAGTTAGCAGATGATGACACGCATTCGTTATTTTTGTGGATGTGGACGAGATTTACTGATGCTAATGCCCCTATATATACAAGCGCTGGAACACTAAGCACGAGGGGAGCGACTGCTGCTGCAGATTGGTCTGCTCATAAATCTATTCAGTTATGTTATTCTATTGGACGTGCTATAGGCGTTGCTGGAACACAAGTAGGATTAACATCCAGAACTATCGGCGACCATGTAGGAGAGGAAACTCATACACAATCAATTGCTGAAATGGCATCTCATAATCATACGTATCTACATACTTTGGGAGGTTCTGGTTCTAATGAATTAACATCTGGATCTAGAGGTGAGAAAAGCGCGGTTACAGGAGGTGCAGGAACTAGTGCTCCATTTAATGTAATGCAACCAACAGTATTCTTTAATATACAAATCAAACTATAGGTGAAACATGGGAAGATTTAGACATACACCAGATGATACAATCATAATTAATGAAACATTATTCATGCCTCTATCGTTCTTTGTTACTCAAGAACCAGCTTATACATTGGCTTCTCCATATACCTGGAGAGACTACGAGCAGACAGTGAAACATTTCTATGGAACATCTACTACTCAAACTGGTGCTGCCATTCCATATACAGATGGAGATGGATATATAGCTAATATAGCAGCATATACAGCAGCATATGCTGCATTTCTGGTTGCTCCAGCAACGCTAGCTGATGCTAAGATACAGCAAAAACAGGCTGTAAGAACGTATGCATTAACTTATTTAGATGGTAATGTGGTCTATGATGCAGTGGAATATAGTTGCTTGTTGTCTGAGAGACTACACAATGAAGCATATTATTTTTCTCGTATAGGGCAATTTGAAACTGGCGAGACATCTACTATTGATCATTATGTTCTTGATGCTAGTAATTCTAAAGTAGACCTAACTCTGACAGAAGTTGCAGAGTTAATAAACTTAATGGATAAATTAGGGATGGTAACCAATCAGGTGATTGATACTCATTGTTTAGCTATTGATGCTCTAACAACAATTTCAGCAGTTCTTGCATATAATTACACCGCTTCATGGCCAACTATGCCATATGTAGGATAATGAATGACTGAAATATATCTGCCAAGATTCTATACACCACGACCATATCAATTAGATATCTTTAATGCTTATTTTAAAGAGGGTAAGAAGAGGTTTGTAAATGTATGGCATCGCAGGGCAGGTAAGGATCAAACTTGGCTCCATCTGGCTATAATAGCCGCACAATTGAAGGTGGGAACATATCTGCATACATTACCTACTATAGCCCAGGCTAAGAAGGTTGTATGGAGAAATATAGACGAGCAAGGGCATACTTTATTCGATTATATTCCAAAGCAATTACTTGCTGGAACACCTAATTCAACTGAACTATTTGTTAAGTTTAAGAATGGCTCTATCTTACAGTTTGCAGGAGCGGACAACTTTGATTCTCTTCGTGGAACCAATCCGGTTCATATAACGTTTTCTGAATATAGCTTCCAGCATCCAATGGCCTGGGATATTTTAAATCCTATCTTGGTGAGAAATAAAGGAACTGCGGCATTTATCTTTACTCCTAATGGTCAGAATCATGCTCATACTTTGTACACTAACAATATAGATAACGAAGAATATCATGTGAGCAATCTTACTGTTGATGATACGAGAGATAATGCAGGTAATTATGTAGTTTCTCCGGATGATATCCAGAAGATGCGCGAAGCTGGAACGAGCGAGGAGTTTATACAACGAGAGTTCTATTGTTCTTTCAATGCGTTTCAGGGTGGTAATTACTTTGTTGCTGAATATGAAGCTGCAAACACTAGCAATAGAATATTAGATTTCCCGATTGACGTAAGTTATCCGGTTAATACTTATTGGGATATAGGACTTGATACAACTGCTATCTGGCTCATTCAGACAACACCAGAAGGATATAAGGCAATAGCTTATTACGAGTACAACAATGTTCCTTATAGTCATTATGTTAATTGGCTAGATGATTTTAGAAAGCAGCATGGAATTGTGTATGGAAGACATTACGCACCACATGACGCGATGCATAGAGAGAAGTTTAGCGGTGAGACATACATCGAAAGAGCTGCTAGGTTAGGTATTAACTACGAATTTGTTCCACGTGTAACACATAAGATTGATGGAATAGAAGCTGTCAGAAGTGTATTTAACCAAGTTATATTCCATAAAACTTTGTGTAAACATGGGTTATTAGCATTGCAATCATATCATGCTGAATATAATGAAAGACTCAAGGTGTTTTCGAGAGATCCATGTCATGATTGGGCTTCACATGGTGTAGATGCTTTTATGCAATTTGCTCAAAGTTATAAGAATAATAGAAATAGTGGCACTATATTATACGATAGAGTTAATAGAAAATCATTATATAGATAATAATAAATAATTGGAGAATAATATGTACAAAGGTATTAACAATAAAGAAATATCAGAGTTTAAAGCTGCTGAAGATAAAGAAGTCGTAGTTTCTAAAATGGAAACAGTTACTGAGTCATCTATTAGAAAGATGATGACATTTGGCATGTATAAACATGCTCCAGTGGTAATCATTACCAAGCCAGAGGAAGAGCAGGTTAAGACCGGGCATCGCGCTTGTTGTGAGTAGTTTCACGTGAAACGTGGGGTGATATATGTCTAAATTTGAACCAGCTTTTGAGATTATGATTGAGCATGAGGGGGGGTACAGTAACGACCCAGATGATGCTGGCGGTGAAACTAGATTTGGTGTTTCCAAAAGAAGCCATCCAGGTGTAGATATCGAGCACCTCACGCTTGAACATGCCAAGCAGATATACAAGAAAGAGTACTGGGATAGCATTAGGTGTAGCGAGATTAACGACCAAACTATAGCCAATAAGGTATTCGATATTGGCGTTAATATTGGTACAAGACGTATCGTAGGATTGCTGCAGTCAGCCATCAATATGGTTCTTTCTGATATTAGGTTGATAGTAGATGGCAAGATGGGAGATAAAACTATTGATGCCTGCAACAAGTGCCATCCTCAGGTGTTAATGAGCTATCTCAAACCAATCATTATTAACTACTATCGATCCTTAGATAGGCCTAAGTATATCAAAGGCTGGATCAATAGAGCTTCTAGCTAGGAGAACATATGCCAAACGGCTTCTTACATGACTCAGATGGCGATAAAAGCAGCAAAAGGCTCCTGGGGGTAGTGTTGCTAGGGGTAGGGATAATAATGGCTTCTACGCTGTTTATCTTCGGTCTAATGCGGCATGTTGGTGATCCTGCTACCTGTCTTTCTGTGCTACAGTATACATTTATGGCAGGAACTAGTTTGTTGGGATTGGGTATAGCAGAGAACTTTACATTCAGAAACAAGGATAAGACTGGAGATGACAGATGATAAGTCTAATAGCTATAGCTATACCGGTAGTAATTGTTGCTATCATTGGTCTTTACTTATATCTTAAGCACAGTATAAAGAAAGAGTTAGAGTCTGAATCTACCAACGAAGCAGTGAAGGAGGCGTTAGATGTTAAGAAAGAATCTGAGAAACATCGTAATGACAGTATGTCTGATGTTGATAGGCGGATGCGTGAATTTACCCGCAAAGAATGATGTAGCGTATTGTCTATGGGCAACGCCGATTACTGTCTCCGAAAAGGAATATAGTTCATGCTTAACAGATGAGACTAAGCGTCAAATTGATAACTATGACCAAATATACAAGCGAAAATGTGTTGAAAGGAAACAATAGAATGATAAGAGGATCAGATTGCTTTATACATCCAAGTGTATTGAGTTGGACACTAACTTGCATTTCTGCAATATTATCCTATGTGTTTAAGAATCTATACTGTAAATACAGAGATATACTAAAAGAGATGGATTTTCTTAAGGTGGAATTACTTAAAACTTCCAATGAGATTAAAATGTTGTCATCTAAAATGGACAGCAACATTGATAATCTGAAGACGATAATCAGCTATATTGAACGAGATATGAGCAAGTAGTTAGTGGCGAAGCCAAAGTGGTTAATAAAATACATCTTCGCTAAGTCCATTGTCTTTCATGTTCTCCAATATCTCGTCTCTCATGTCTTCTAGTATCTTTACATGCTCTTCAGATAATCCTTCGGAATAACGTATCTTTTTTATAAGAATTTCTTCTAGGATATGCCATAGCACTAACGACATCTTTGATGCATTACAGACTAGATTGTATTCATTTTGCTCGTCAGGCAAATTGAATTGCAGTGTGGCTATTGGCATATTATTCCTCTGATTCTTTATTCATACCAAATGCTTTAGCAATGCATCGTAGACACAATGGTATGTTAGGTTCCGGTGGATAAATTATTTCTTTAAGATGCTCCTTTATAGTTACAGAAAGAGGAGTGTCATAACCGTCGTTATAGCCTATGCACCTCCATCCACATACAGGGCATTTAAATAGACAATTTTTTATAGGTTTTGGGTAATCATCAATTGTAATCTGAAATTCTTTCATTGTTTACCTATTTATAACTGTTTTAACAGAAATGTACCATCTGCTTGTTCTACAAAATGACAACCTTCATATAGTTTTGCCAAACCTTCATCGACATATTCTTCAAATGAAGCTTTATTTACTAGGTCATCTAAATCTATTAAATCGTCTTCATTTATTATCATAATAAACCCCGTTAAACCCATTGACTTCGTCATTTATTCTCTGAAATACTCTGTAACGATCTTAATAGCTTCTTCTGCAGAGTATGGAAGCTTATATAGATATCCCTTCATCTTACACATCTCTTCAAATGCCAGTTGTGGTTCGCTCTGTTTCCCTTTGCCATATTTAAATTCAAGCCATAGACCATGGTAGCCATGTGCTGCGTGCATCACAAAGAAGTCGGCAATACCAGCCTTTACGCCCATGCTCTTTAGCTTCATAGCATATTGTATAGAGCGCTTACCCCTGTGTTCGATTCGGTACGTGCACTGACATATGCGCATGTTGAGCTTGCACCAACCCCAGAATGCCTTACACTCAGCATCTTCCCGTTGGATCACAGCTTATCCACTTCTTTTAGTCCCTTGTCTATCAGCTCTACAGTCTTCTCTACAGGATCAATAACTGTTTTCTTAGCGAAGTCATTAGCACCATCAACTACTTCCTTGACTTCATGTGCAGCTTCTTTAACCACTGCTTTACCTACATCTTTACCGATATGAATAATGCGTTTCCCAATCTTTTTAAACCAGCTCATAATATCACCTCTATTAATAACGACTTTTGATTTTAATTTTCCTGCACTTCTTGCATCTATAAATTTGTTTTATATTAAAGTTAATAAGACTATCTTGATGAACTTCATCCACCAATTCCCAATCATGCCAACAAAATAGTTTCATAACTACTCCACTTGCTGAGGATTTAGATGACTAGTTGTGCTTATAGCCTTATTTGAAAAAAAACATGCTTCCTCAAGTTTTGTTTTTACAATATTTAATTCTCTTCCTCTGGGAAGATCATTCAATAGAGTACATAATAGATCATCAAATAAAGCGCGTATTTTATTAATGAGCATAATTTCATCGTTAGTGCACTTGAATCTTGCGAACTCTTTATTTTTAATCATTGTAATTCCTCCAATTTCTTTTTTAACTCACTATATGCTTTTATCTTAAATTCCATCACTTGCTTAGCATTAGTGTACTTAGCGTTATCATTTGTTATATCGTTAGATATTTTAAATATAGCTTCAGATAATAACTTTAAAAATTCTTTTTTACAATCATCGCATATTTTGTGATTAACCATTTAAACCTTCCCCATTTATCTTATGCCACTCTCTATGACACCTCATACACAACCATCTCACAGATAAAGGTAAAGCATAATCATCGTGATGACCATGAAGTCGCCCTCCAGTTATACCACAACATGAACAATTATTTTCTTTAGTTAATTTACCCAAATAAATAGCATTTTTTAGTTTAATATTTGCTGCATACTTTATTGGATTTTTTTTAGACCATGTTCTAGCAGATCGTTTAGCTGCTTCTCTACCTTTGAGTGTTTTCGAATATCTTTGTACTGACTTTTTTAGAGAGAGCTTAGCTTTCGGAGATTGGCTGCGTAATTTATTAAGTATATTCCAACATTTTTTACATTCATTGTAATACCCATCCTTCATTGCGATTCTTTTATAAAAATCATTAAATGATTTTACTTCTCCGCATTTAGAACATATCTTAGATTTATTTAGAATCATTTTGCAAGCTGGACAAACGTTACACATTATTCATTCCTATGCTTCTAGGTTGAGATATTATTCTATTCTCTTCTACTTTCTTTTGTATCTCTCCGGATAGCTTCCACATAGTTAATTCCCTCATGGATGATAATGGATATGGTGCTAGCTCCATGTTAATTACTATGTCTACAACATGGGTATTGTGCTGCATAGCTCTAGCAAGCAGGATAAGCTCTTGCATGTTTACGCTATCGAACCTAAGAGCTCTTACCGAAGAATCGTTATTAGATATCTTTCTGATTGCTTTATGATTGTCCTGCTTTAGAATCAACATAATATCGCACATAAACACCTCGCTATATTGAGTTAGACCTACTCCTGGGAGATAATAATTCTTTCTTTGCCGTCTTGATGGAGTCATCGACGGTGTGACCTCCGTATCTAAAATCTATAGAATGGTCTACATGATAGAAGAATAAGTGTGGAGAATGTGCCTGTGAGAATATATGCACATTCCTCACTACGCTATTATTATCTTTCATTTGTACTTCGACATCTACACGTAAGTTTGTTGTTCTTTGTATGTTAAACATAATCATTCTCTGTATCCGTAATATTATCAATGTCATTAGTCAACAAACTAATAACCATGGCTTGAATTAAAGATGCCATAAGGGTTAATTCAGGAATTTTACCGCGCCTATGGATGCGACACACGTCTTCATCGCTATCTTCATTGCTACCTGCTAGCAAATAAGAAACTTTATATTTATCTGCAGCTTCGCTTGTATCACGCATAAACATATCTAAATTACTTTTTGCTTCTTTTGTTTTCTTAGTAATCATTTATTTTCCTCTTAGTTTAGTTAAATTGTGCTGGATTTGTCGCCCATCCTCCAGCGAGATGCTTGCGCCCTACAATAGGGCTGGCGAGTTATATGATCCCTTCTTTCCCAACACGGAAGGGGCGTGTTTTTTGAGCACCTTTGTGGGCAGGAGGCATGACGTCCCCCTGTTTACTACTTGTATTTCTTTATTTCTAAGTTGTCTACATAAACGCCAAGCTGCAATAGAACCTCGTTTATTCTCTTGTCGCTATCGTATTTGTTTATGTACACGGCAAATCTGTCTACGTTATCACCTTCATCAAGCACTAGAACATCACCGGAGCTTCTTACATCTTTACACTTATTAACATAGCAATATATTCTAGTGCCGAACTTATACGCTCTTCTGATACACAAACCTAAATCAAAGCACCTGTACGATATCTTGTCTAACATAACAACCTCCTATTCATTAGTTGGAACAAACATGTCGTTGCTCTTGCAGTAGCCTTCAGCTTCGAAGATAGAGTTAACAATATTCGATATCATTGAATTACGATTAGCCTGCCCTACGTTAGACGCTACATTAGATATATCACTTGATGAAGTATCATTTAATAATGAGCGAAAATAAACGGCAAGCTCCCTAGCAGTCTTCACTGCATGCTTATTAAAGTCTTTCTCTGTAGCATATAATAAGAACTCAGCTACTCTAAAGATACGATCTACGTTTGGAAAATTACACATGTTGTTTCTCCTAAAATGGTATTACTTCTTCTAGCTCATCTTCTGTTTTGCAGGAATCAATAGACGCAGTCGCATCCTTAAGAATATCTTCTTTAGATTATTCAATAACCAATTTGTAATTGGCAATTCATATTGCATGAATAAGGTTTTAAAATATTGTGTATTCTTTGTGCGGTCTCTAAACTTCCAGAGACAATAATAAATGGCAGATCAAAGCAATGCCATTTGTCTTTGTTTATATTATTAGCTTCTTCTTGCCAATTATTTTTTAATTCAATGCGTTCATCATCTGTAAGTTTTATGCCTAATCTTTCTTCAATTTGTTCAACGTTAAGATTACCAAGTAATAGCCCCATATACCCTTCTCCTTCACAAAATTTATTCATATAAAATTTTCAAACTTTTCTGTAGTGGGAAATCCACACATATTGTTTCTCCCTAGAACGGCATTGGATCATCTGAAAACTCTAATTGCTTCTTACCACCTGAAGCAACAACGGTTATATCTTTTACCTTTATGTCTATGTTGTAAAATATCTTGCCGTTATATTCAGTTTCTCTGCTAGACAATTTACCAGCAAGGATAACTTTATCTCCTGATCTTATAATCCCAATATCTCTAAACCATGTTATTTTAAATCTATTAATCTCTTCTTTTCCTTGATATCCTTTCTCGGTACATACGAGAGTTGCTCTCCAACCCGGACGTCCGGTCTTGCATGCAAACTCTTCTACCTCTCCTTCTATAATGCCGTGTAATGTTAATGTGTTCATCATTGGGAAACATCCTCAAAGTTATCTACTGCTGGTTTTAAAATACTCTTCTTAATAGAGCATAGGTTTATAATATCTTTCAATATCGCTTTGTCTTTAACTTCTTTAGCTATATTCTTGTATAAAGATTTTAACTCTTCTTCTGTCTTGCAAGCATCGATTGACTTAGTTGCAGCTGCAATTATATCTTCTTTTGAATATTCTGGAGCAGATGTTTTATTTTCAATCGCTTTGGTTTCTATGACTTCCCCCGTAGTGACATCTACCTTCTTGTATGAACCAATGGTATCAGTCTCTGATTCGTCTAGCATGCCTAAGCCACAGATACTAAGAGTAACTCGGCGCTTAGCTTTCGTTTCTGCTTTCATCATAGCGTTAGCAAGAGACTCTCCCTTCAGGCTTGTAATGTTAACTATGCCTGTAGCAGCATCTCCTCTACCTGATTTATCTTGCGCCGTTACCGTTACAATATAACAATCATTATGCATCGTGCTAAGTAAGCTATTTATAGATACGCCATGGATTTTTCTTAATTGTTCTGTAGCATCCTTAGTTGCATAGAGTATTTCTTTTCCCTGGAACTTAATCAACTGAAAAGGCTTAGTGGCTGAATTTAGCCCTAGCGATTCGCACACGTGATTAAAGTATAAAACCTTCTGACTAGCGTCAAGAGCAGATAAGTCACCGCCAATAACTAATCTTTCCATTATCTTTCCGATATCATTTGTTGCTGTTATTTCTGTACTCATTGTTTTACCTCACTATCATATAATTTAAGCATTCCAAAAATAGAAAGAGCCTTTACGTGCATCTTAGTTGTTTTAATAATGTCTAACTCAGCACCTTCTTCCAATAAATCAATAGCAGCTACCAACATAGCAGCTAGACAAGCAACAGCTTCACCAGCTTTTTTATTACCAAACTCTTTTACCACCACACCTGCAAAGTGATTATATAACTCTCCGCCTGTAAACCATGCTATAGCTGATTCTATTTTTTCTTTTGATAAATCTTTAATCATCATTCACCCCTCCTAATATAGTCGCTATCTTGCATTGTATTGATATTATGTTCTACTTCGTATCTAGCAACGCCTTCATCATACCATCTAAGAAGAGCTGGCCTGTGATATTCTTTTATAGCGTCAAGTAAACCATAATGGAACTTTGATTCTGCTGCGTCATCATCTTCGAGATTATACTTAGCGAAATTAAATATCATGTCTTCGTTTAGCAGAGATAGTATTTCTCCGTTATCGATTGAATCGTATCTGCAAAGCATCAAAGCAAACTCTGTCATTTGCTCGTCATCGTAATAGCAGTCTTCTCCGCATTGTTCGTATGCGTAAAGTCTTACCTCTTCTGCTATCGTATCTCGTGTTATCTTTCTAATTGTCATGTTAGTACTCCTATCTAAAAGTTGGTGGTTCTCCGGAGCTTTCGCCCGTACTTGATGATATGGTTATGCACGAACATTCATCAAATTTCAGAGAACCATGTTTGTTAAGGTATGCTAGTCAGTGACAATTCAATACTGAAAACTTTGACTTCGTCATGATAACTAAGCATGAACAGATGATATATTATATTTATGATATTGTCAATCAATATTTAGTAGATATCTATAAATATTTCTAAGGTACGTATGAGATATAGCACACAACTTCCAGGACTTAGAAGCATCTAGGTCTACGAACTCAAGCTGATATTGGCATTCCTTACCCATTGACGAGATGTATGTCATTATTCTATTGATAGCAGGATCAAGCAACGGAATCGTCATAGATTCATGTTTTGATATTATTGTTTGATGTGTACGACAGCGTCTTGCTAGCTCAGTTTGACTGAGTCCATGTATTCTTCGCCACAGTTCTAATTTAGTTATCGGTATTGGTTTTTTCTTGTATTCCATGTTATGATTATAATATATAATTATACTTTACGCAAATAGCAATTGTAACAATGGAGGATAGAAATGGAGTATATCGAAAACGGATACGTTGGGAAAGATTCAACCCTCAAAGGATTTCACTACAGCCAACTAAATATAGCGGTTAAGATAAAGGAGCGCCTAGCACCTAGGAGAGAAAGAATTAAGCTGATACTAGAAATGCTTAAAGCTAACGTCCCTTATGAAGATATCGCAGCACAGACCAAAGTTACAGTATCCTATGTGCGACAATTAGAGGCTAAGAATAAATACGAAGAAAGAAAAAGAAGGATAAACGAATTAGTTGACAAGGAAGAGTGAGGAGAGATAACATTAAGCATAGATTTGAAAGGCTGTGAACGGTTGTGAAAGGCCGTAAATTACATGAACAGTATAGAAACCTCAATTAAGCTGTGGAGCGCCCATGTAGCGCACTTTCACACCATAGCTTAGTTGAGGTTTTTTTATTGGAGAGATTTATGCCTATATTTAAGTTTGATATCGGAGATGAAGTATATTTTTGTGTGTCATTAGAGAATAAACGTCCGTATGAAGCAGGTGATTATGGAATTGTTCTTATAGAAAAGGGAATTATAATTCAGATAATTTCTATTAAATCCAACAATCAATATATTTATTATTATAAAATACGATATATTTCAATCGGATGCACCGAGAACGAATATCATGAAAGATATTGCATTTACGAAACAGACCTCGAACATCAGCTACATTCCTCACTAAGTAATGCTATTCTATATCTTAATTGCATAGAAAAGATTAAGGAGGGAAAATGAGATTTGAACCCGGAACATTTGGTATATTTCCAGCAAATATGTGCAAAGGTCTGCATCCATATCAGCAAACTTTAATGGCATGGCTATGCTTCCATTCCAATAGAGAAGGAACTTGTTACCCATCTTTTGCAACTTTAATTAAAGAAACTGGAATTAGTAAGGCGTCTGTGGCAAGGCATCTTCTTGAATTAGAAAGAATAGGATATATACAACGATCGCAAAGATTCGATGAATCGGGTAGACAAACGAGCACATTTTATACAGTTATTTTGTCAAATACTGAGACAGGCCAGTCCGTCTATGAGACAGACGACTGTCCAGGAGAGAGACAGGGGATAGTCTCAGAGAGAGACACAAACTATATCCATATAGAACCAAAACCAAAAGAAACAAATAAAAACAAAAGCATATGCTCATCTCACGATGAGCTACTTATTCATTTTGATAGGTTTTGGGCTACATATCCCCGCAAGGTATCCAAATCTGTAGCTAAGCAAGTTTGGATAAAAAAGAAGCTAGACAACAAAGCTGATATAATCATTGCTGACGTTGAGAAACGAAAAGTTACGTGTGGAGCTGACTGTTGGCTGAATGAGAGGAAGACATTTATTCCCCATCCAGCCACATACTTAAACCAAGAGCGTTGGGAAGATGAGATTGTAGCTGAAGAGGAATCTCCACCGCCTAACACTTGGTCTAAACATGAAACTGGAGCGCAGGAAATAAACAGAACTGATTGGTCTGCATGGAGCGAAGAAAAAAGAGGGAAGCGCAATGAAAGCAAGTGAGCTACATAATCTATTAGCAAGAGATGTTAGAAATGTATGTGTGGATCTATTCAAATCTAATGGAAAGATTGTAGGGAATGAATTTAGAGTTGGGAGCGTTCACGGAGAGCCTGGGAATTCCTTAGGTGTTCATCTTACCGGTTCCAAGGCTGGAATTTGGAAGGATTTCGCTAATGGAACAGAGAGGGAGAAGGGAGATTTGATTGGTTTGATTATGGCTACGCAAGGATTAGATTTGCGTGGAGCGTGTAAATGGGCTGAGGATTATTTAAAACTCCCGTCAAATTATAAGGTTAGAAGTATATCTCCTGCCAAGCCCAAGAAAACCTACGTTAGAGCTCCTGTTCCAAAAGATACTGTCTTTCCTGATTTAGTGAAAAGATATTTGATTGAAGAGCGAAAGATTTCAGAAGAAACATTGAAAGCATTTAGGGTTTACGGAGAAGGTAGCAACATGTGTTTTCCGTCGCATGTTGGCGATGCGTGCTACATGATTAAGTATATTTCAATTTATCGTGATGATGATGGGCATAAGAACATCAGCACTTCCGCTAATTCTGAGCCCTGTTTATTCGGCTGGCAGGCTCTTACAGGCAAAGAACGAGAGATTATAATTTGTGAAGGAGAAATTGATTGTATGTCTTGGTACCAATATGGCCATGCTGCGCTATCTATTCCGCGCGGAGCTGGCAAGGGAAACCAAGACGGTTGGATCGAATCCGAGTACGATAATTTATCTAGATTCGATACAATTTATTTGTCTTTCGACGACGACGAAGAGGGACAGAGATGCACGACAGAAGTTTTGAATAGGCTTGGGCAGGAGCGTTGTAAAGTTATCAAGTTGAATTACAAAGATTGCAACGAGATGCTGCAGCATGATTTTCCGAAAGAATATATGGATCAATGCGTTGCCAGTGCTGCTTACTGTGATCCGGAGGAATTAAGGCAACTAGGTGATTTCCGGGATGAAGCGTATTTAATACTTCACCCGGAGTTAGCCGAAGATACGGGAACCAAGTTATTAATTGGAAATAATGTTGGCATGCGCTTTAAAGGATCAGAAGTTACGCTTTGGTCAGGGATAAACGGCCATGGCAAAAGCCATCTGCTAAATCAGTTAATGCTGGATACAATTCAGCAAGGGAAAGATGTTTGTATTGCTAGTCTGGAGGTAAAGCCAGGGGTAATACTTGCTTACATGATTCGACAAGTAGCTGGTTGCAGATGTCCAAGCGATGAAGAGTATCATCGATTAGTTGATTGGATCGGTGGCAAGATTTACATCTTTGATTTTGTAGGTAAAGCTAGCCACGCGAAGTTATTGGAAACATTCGAGTATGCTCACAAAAGATACGGAATTACTGTATTTCTCATTGATAGTATGATGTGTTTAGACATAAAAGAGGAAGATTTAGACGCGCAGAAGTCTTTCACACAAAAAGTTTGTAAATTCGCTAATGATTTCGATGTGCACTTACATCTTGTTGCTCATTCTAGAAAGGGAAGGAACGAAGATGAGATTCCCGGCAAAATGGATATAAGCGGATCGGGGATGATAGCCAATGCTGTATCTAACATCATGATAATCTGGCGTAACAAACGTAAAGAAATATTGCTTGATAAGCATTGTTGCGGACAAACAACAGCAGCTGAGGAATTAGAAGTATCAAGTCTTCGGACATCACCAGACGCGCTTTTAATATGCGTCAAGAATCGAAACGGAGAATGGGAAGGTAGAATACCATTGTGGTTCCATCGTGAGAGCTTCCAATTCCTGCCCTATAACAACGCTACGGTTAAAAAGTACCTCTTACCCACACTACCCTAGCGGGTACTATGAGAACGTGGCTTCCTGGGCTTCTATAGCGCAGTAATCATACGGGTACAAGAGGCAATAACCTATAAATATTTGGGTTAGTTGTGTCTTTAGCTAAGATTACCAGTGTATCGATAGCTAAGTTGCGTTGTGGATTAAACTTGGGAGCTGGGCATGATATTACGCTATATACATCAGGAGCGAGCTCAGCTAACACCCATTTAAGGTTAGCTCTTGATAGTGTTATATGATCGTGCTGTAACTGTATGTTATATTTCTTATTTTTGTATATTGCCTGCGGCATCAGAGCTCCTGAATAACCAAACAGCTAATGATATAGCAACAGTAACGCCGGCAGCTATGATTGCAGTGCATGCGATGAATAGTAGTAGCGCCATATTATTTCCCTAAAAAAGATATATCATATTGATATTAAATGATTATTTGGTGTTGTTACAACTTACCTCTGATAAGATTTATCAACAAAAATTACTGATATAGAAAGCAGCAGCAAATATTACAGCTATTATTAACCATATTTTTATAGTGTGCACTCTCCATTGCCGTGGGGTGTATGTTTTTTTATCCCAACCGTATTTATCAGAATAATTTTCAATAGTCCTGTTTCCATGTTCATCTATCGTGCGCCTTGTGAAATTCATCTTAGTAATTCCTCATTGTTGTTATCTTCATAAAGATATATCATCTTGATTTATAATGATTATTAATCGTTATGCAATCCTGCCTCTGATAAGATTATCTGTTCCTTTTCCTTTTGTTCTTGAGCAATAAAGGCTTCTTGCATCTTAGCAAATTTCGCGCATAAATCAGCTAATTTATCGCAAGTATTAGCTGATTCTTCACATATATTTTTTAGTTTATTGCATAAATACGTGTTGATCATTGGTATTTTCTCCTGTCATAAGCTCTAAGCTCACAGCCATTCTTGTTTTCCTTTATCATGTCTTATTCCTCGTCGCCATGGGTTTTTGTTTTAAATTATCTCCTAGCGCTATTACTGCGTAGTAAATAGCACCGACTACTAGCATGCAAGATATTGAAAAGAATAGTGATATTGCTAATGTTGCCATGTTATTAATCATGTTGCTTTCTTCCTGAGAATAACGTAGTCAAAGACTTTAATGACGCAGTCAACTGCTTTAGTAATGGTTTCTTAGTTCCGTCTCTTAACCTAGCTCGTAATCTAAAGAAAATATTTAGAATTAATATTATTCCTATCCAGTGTACTAGAAAATTTATTGTTATTGCCATGTCATAATCTCCTAATCTTGGTTATATAATATACAAATCAATATTATTATTAGTAATGTTGTTATCATTTTATATCAACTCTTTTAAACCCTTTGGCTGCGCCATAACTTCTTCTTGAAAAATAGACCAAAAAGTTAGATCTAACTCAATAGCTTGTCCGCTGCAAGTCCTTCCCCACCATGTGCCAAATTCGTTTTTAAGCACCGGCTCCCTTGCTTCGATTAGTTTTTTAGCGAACCATGAATTATCGATTAAGTACCACTCGAATATTTCCTGATAGCCTTCGTTTACGTCTTCGTAGTCTTCGTGCTCTTCGAGATACAAATTTACAATATCGTCGTAGTTGAATATCTCTTTTTTTAGTAGCTCTTCGACGAGATATCCTTGTGCTGCTGCTACAAGTTCGTTAATCCTCGCTTTGATGTAATCTCTTTGCGCTACTGTAGATTTACTGTAATTGATTGTGTTTGTCATGTCATATGCTCCTAATCTTGGTTATATAATACACAATGTTATTTAAATATTATTGTAATAAACGTTATAGAAATCATTGTATGATTGCGTTGAGTGTATATTTCCGCTTTCGTCTACTAGTGACAATAACTTGTCAAATAGAGCTATATCTATTTTTTTGTTTGCAGCAAAAACTGGTCTTATATAGCACGATCTATCTTGTGCATGATTGCGTTGATCGTATAGAGTTATATCATCGTAAGTGATTACTTCGTTTTTTAGCTCTTTGAAATATACTTTGATGTCAATTCGTGATTCGATCTGAGCTGCTATTTGTTTTTGTAAAATCGGTAATGTTTCTGTCATGTCATATGCTCCTATTGTTATCTATATTGTTGATAAACTTACTAATAATGTTATAATTGCTGCTGTGTCTCGGTAATTAACAAATCGGACACTTACTACATTATAAGTTGATCTCATAATCAAATGTGTATCAACTTATGAACATAGTATATACCATAATTATAATATTTGCAATAGTATTTACAATATTTATGTAAATATATTTATCATATAAATCAAACATATAGGTAATTTCATGGAAAAAGACACAAAAAAGATCGAAGAACTTGAACAGATACATGCAAAGTTTCTGGGAAGACCTACAAAATACACAGAGGAATTGGGTGCTAAAATATGTGATATGGTTGCAACAGGCAAAACTATTCCTCAAATTGAGAAGGAAAGCGGAGTAAATCATGCTAGTTGGTATTTATGGAAAGATATTTACCCAGAATTTGCAACAGGTCTAATCCGCGCGCGACAAATGTCTATTAATTTACGCTTAGATAAGCTAGCAACAGTTATGGATGATGATAGCAGGGACGTGCTCTTTGATCCGGTAGATGGTCATATGGTTATTAACAATGCTGCTGTGACTAGAGATAACCATCGCTCTACTTCTACTAAGGCTTGGTTGGGGTATCAACGATCACTTAATGCCAAAGGAATAGCAGCAGCTAAGACTGCAGATGATGTAATGCAGCTAGTACAAGATAAGCTAGAATCTGGCGATATATCTTACGAAGAAGCTGAGAAGTTAGCTAAGCTTGCAGAGACTAGAATGCGCATTACTGATCAGACAGAGCTAAAGCCCATGTTACAAGAGGCTCTAGACAAGCTTGCTAAGCATGAGGCTAAATAGACGCAATACTGGCTGCTTTATGTTTATTCTTTAAGTCTTAAGTAGTATGCATTTGACTTTTCAGATGCACAGGATGAAGGCTTGAGAAGTGATGGAAGGGAATAAGTTCCCCCTCCCAAAATCAATGACTTACGTCATGATAGGTGAGGGAATATTTCCCTAACAAACACTAACTATTGGTCATGCACAGGAAGTTAGGAATCGTTAGTAGCAGGCAATAAGTTCCCCAGAAAAGCGAGCACAGCTATAATAAATAAAAATTGTGTTTTTTGTCAAGTGGTGTTTCTTCTGGTTCTGCGTGGCTTGAAAGGTATTCGATATGGAGCTAGCAATGCGAGTACATTCGTTGTTGCTACGTCATCGTTCTTGATGCGAATAAGGTTAACTTTTCTTTTGGCTAGGTATGCGTTCTTTCTTTTGTCTCTCTCCTGGGCTTCTGGTAGGTCATGATACCCACCGTCGATCTCTATCGCTAACCTTTGAAAGTACGGACGAGTAAAGTAGAAGTCTACGATGCAAAAGAAATTTCCAGCATATAGTGATTTCTGGAATTTGTGCGGTATATTATGTTCTTGCAATTTTTGCTCAAATAATCTTTCCGAAGGAGTGGCTCTAGCCCTTAGAGAACGTTTTCGCTCTTCTGATAATAAATGTTTTTCTTTATACGTGTACATTATTTAATTATACCATTTACTTGGTATCACAAAAATGGTACTGATCGACAATAAATAAATCTTATGCTAAGCTGTGCACTTATCAATCAATTGAGGATAACTAATGAAACTAGCATCTCTTATCGTAGCATCAACTCTTATATCAACTGTAGCTTGTGCAAACATTGTCCCGGCTGATAAACCGTTAACTGGCTGGTATGTTGGTGGCAACATCGGATATGCGACCGTAGCGGGCAACAAGGACAAGATGATTAATGATTGGGCATTGGAAGGCGGCTACAACTTCAATCAATACGCAGCGTTAGAAGCAGGCTACAATCACTATCCAAGCAGCTATGAGGCTCAAGCATTTACATTGGTTGCTAAAGGTGTTCTTCCTGTAGCTGGTACAGACTTTGCTGTATTTGGTAAAGCAGGTGTTGCATTTGCTCATAGCGATACATTAGGTGCGTCAGTTGCTAAGCCAACTCTAGGACTTGGCGTAAGTTATGATATTACCAAAAATTTACAAGCTGAAGTACAGACGTCCACAGTCGGAGAAAAACTAAATGTTAATTCTTTGGACAAATTCGAAAAAGTTACTGCTGGACTCATCTATAAATTCTGACGAAGTAGAATCACTTAATGAGGAAATAGACATGCCACTTAAAAAAGGTGCTTCTAAGAAAGTAATTAGCAGTAATGTTAAGGAATTGGTAGATACTTATAAGCAAAAGGGTAAGATTGGTACTTCTACTCCAAAGAGTAAAGCTGCTGCTGTGCGCCAGGCAGTTGCGATTTCGTATAGTAAAGCTGGTAAAGCGAGGAAAAAGTAATGTCTATTGCAAACTTAATTATTGATAAAGATTCTAATGGTACAGCAACATATTTTACTGATGTATGTGCTCCAAACTATAAATACTCGGCACGTCTACAAGCTGGAGTTCCGTTAACACTAGCTATTCCGTCGAATGCTGTAAGAGCATTTGTTTCTGGTTCAGACTTCTTTGTTGTCTCAACAGAAGGAGCGATAACAATGCCGGTCGAAGGTAATGGTTTTGGATTAACAACCGGAGAGCTTAATAAAGCTACTATCACATTAAAGACAGCGACAACAATGTACTTTATTGCTCGTCAAGATACCGATGTTTATGTAGCATTCTTTGGGTGATAAACCATGGTTAATAAATGTCCGTTCTATAGCCCATACGCATATTTATATAAGATATTATATTATTCGCATGGTCCGTTAATCGCTGGATTTATCCCACCAGAAGATGAGTATTATCTAATCGATAATGACGAAGATTGGATGATGGAAAATAATGGTGATGAAGATTATTATTTAATTTCAAAATAACATTACAGGAGGCATACAATGCCAGCTACTAAGAATTTAGAGAAGTTTTACATGAGCAGACCAGTAGCTAACATTGCTACTCTTAAAGCTATTAATACTACATCAGTTGTTACAGGTCTTACAGCGATAGTAAATGACTATGGTCTATATGTCTTCAATTCTACATCTACAGCAACAGCAGATGATATTGATATTGTAGCTCCTACCACTGGTCCTGGTCGTTGGAATAGAACAGAATCAAGCGTAGTACTCAATCCAATGATTACTGCGCAATCAGATGCTGATGGCGCTATCTATTATGATTCTGTAGCTAATAAATTTCAGTTTAGAGAGAATGGCGCGTGGGTAGGACTTGCAGAAGATGCTGGCTTGGTGACATCACCAAATAGTACTTCTCTTGTTGGTGGAGTTACAGATGCTCATGATAATACTGCTGCAGCAGGAAACACAGTGTTTGGTATGGATGCAGCAAAGACTGGTGGTAGCGGTGCGGTATGGAATACAGCAATTGGAACTTTTGCATTAGAAGAAAATGTCTCTAGTGATGCGAATACTGCTGTTGGCTATCAATCTTTACAAAAAAATCTTGCATCGTACAATGCGGCCGTTGGTGCTCAAGCATTGGGTGAAAACACTACGGGTGAAGGCAATACAGCGGTTGGTTCTGCTGCTTTACGCGGAAACAGCACGGCATCGTATGGAACAGCTGTAGGCACTAGTGCTTTAGCAGTAAATAGTACTGGACCAAATAACACAGCTGTTGGCTATCGAGCTTTAGTGTTAAATGATACGGGTGGATCTAATACAGCTGTTGGTTATCAATCTTTGTTTGTAAACGTTTCTGGCTCACAGAACACAGCTGTTGGTGCTCTGGCAGCAGACGCTACAACGTCAACAGGCAATACCGCTGTAGGATACAGAGCTTTAACAGAAAACACGACTGGGACATCTAACACAGCAGTTGGTTTAAATGCAGCAGCCACACTTACCGCAGTATCTGATACCACAGCTGTGGGAGCTAACGCATTAACCGCAAATACATCAGGAGAGAGCAACACAGCCGTAGGTTCTAACGCATTGACTGCTAACACTACTGGTGCAGATAACATAGCAATTGGTTATTCTGCGGCTTCGAAGCAAACTACTGCCTCGTTTAATGTAGCGCTTGGATCAGAAGCTTCTAGAGAAAATATTACAGGAACATGTGTTACGGCAATAGGAACTGATGCTTTGTTTTATAACACGGCATCATATAATACTGCGGTTGGCACTGAGGCATTAAAGGCAAATCAAACAGGAGCAAATGACACAGCGGTTGGTTTTCGTGCAGCATATGCTAATAAAGGCTCAAGAGTTACGGCTATCGGTAAATCTGCGTTAGCAGCAGCTACTACGGGTGGTACAAATACCGCTATAGGTAATGACGCAGGCTCTGATGTTGTAGCGCAAACCAATGTCACGCTCCTTGGCCATGATTCAGCTATTAGTACCCATGGTGATAACTCATGCGTAGTTGGTAATAGCACGCAGACTGTGTATATGGATGGCTTGGGATTAACTCTTGCTG
>Ga0172381_10000862_pt1 | contig 37807 bp, 40 predicted proteins | sample Leawel6488metaG_FD_119754 | JGI IMG/M metagenome (GOLD analysis project Ga0172381, IMG submission 119754) | Leachate microbial communities from a municipal landfill in Southern Ontario, Canada - Leachate well 64-88 metaG | ecosystem: Engineered > Solid waste > Landfill > Unclassified | place... | reverse complement strand
TTTAAAACAAAGTGAAATTGATAAAACTTTAATTGCGCTCGACGGTACGCCGAATAAAAAAAATTTAGGAGCGAACGGCCTGCTCGCTGTTTCTTTAGCTTGTGCTCGTGCGGCCGCTTTAAGCCAAAAACAGGAATTATTTTCTTATTTACAAAATACCTTTGCTTTTACTAATAGCCCGAAAATACCGACGCCGCTTTTTAATATTTTTAATGGCGGCAAGCACGCCGACACTAATTTGGATTTTCAGGAATTTTTAATTATTCCTCGTCCGATGGCGGCTACTAAAATGGTGCAAATGGGCGCGGAAGTTTTTCATGAATTAGGAAAAGTCTTGAAAGAATCAGACTATGATACTGATGTTGGCGCAGAGGGCGGCTATGCGCCTGATCTAGATTCCAGCATTGAAGCGATTGAACTGATACTCGCGGCCACGATTCGAGCCGGTTATAAGCCGGGTGAAGATCTTAAACTCGGGGTTGATGTCGGGTCTTCGGTCTTATATGATGAGGCCACTAAAAAATATCTATTTTCATTGGATAAAGCCTATTTTAATTCGGATAGTTTAATCGGCTTATATAATGAATGGTTAAAAAGATACCCCTTCCTTTATATTGAAGACGGTTTAGCTGAAGATGATTGGGAAAATTGGCGTGAATTAACTGCGGAGTTAGGAGATAAAATGTTAATTGTCGGCGATGATTTATTCACGACTAATGTTAATCGTTTGCGCCAAGGCTTAAAAGAAAAAGCCGGTAATGCTATTATTATCAAACCTAATCAGATTGGAACCTTGACGGAAACAGTAGATTGTATAAAATTGGCTCAGAAACATAACTATAAAGTAATCGTCTCGCATCGGAGCGGTGAAACAGTCGATGATTTTATTGTCGATTTAGCAGTCGCGAGCGGAGCAGACTATCTTAAGGCCGGCTCCTTATCAAGAGGAGAGAGACTGGCAAAATATAATCGTTTGCTTGAAATCGCCGACCTCTTAAATTAAAATGACTAATATTATTTCTCCTGATAATTCAGACGTTCCCCTAACTACGGCCGGGCCGATAGTTTTTTTGTTATTAGACGGCTGGGGCGTAGCGCCCCTCAGCGAAGCTAACGCCATGACGAGCGCGAAAACGCCTTGTCTAGATAGTCTAGTTAAAGAATATCCAGTCGCTCTGCTTCTCGCACAACACAAAACAATTAACGCCCGTTACCTTAGCTTAGGCGCCGGTTGCGATTTGGCGGACGAAGATTTTGTGCCAGTGCAAACACTTACAAAAAATTTAGCTGGTCACAATCTAAAACAAATTAAAATTACCGAGACGGAACGCTTAGCCGCTTTAACCCATTTTTTTAATGGCCACGAAGAAGCTCGCGTTCTCGGCGAAGATTGGAAAATTGTTTCTTCCGAGGCCGGTGATCATAGTGTAAAACCAATTCTTGCTTTAAATAGAATCAGCCGAGAGTTGGCAAAAGCGATAGAATCAGAAAAATATAATTTTTTAGTTGCGGCTGCCCCTACGCTTGATTTAGTGGCCGCGAGTGGCGACTTTAAAGCCGTAAAAAAAGTGGTCGAAACAATCGACGGTCATTTACGGAAAATTGTTAATTTAGTTTTAAGCAAAAAAGGAGTTTTGATAATTAGCTCGGCTTGCGGCAATGCGGAATATTTGAAAAGCATGGCGACAGAATTGGTTGATAAAAATATAACGGATAATCCAGTGCCTTTCATTATCGTCGGCGAAGAGTATAAAGGGAAGACAATCGGTTTACAGGAACCTTTAAATAATGATTTGAGCCTGCTGGCTCCAGCGGGTAATCTTAGTGATGTTGGACCGACTATTTTAAGCATCATGGGCCTAACCAAACCAGAAGAAATGACTGGAGTTTCCTTGTTTGACAAATAACGTAAGCTAAGGTAAATTGGAAAGTTAAAAAATATTTGAAAATAATCATAATTTAAAATCTGTATCATGAAAGAGAACCAAGATTTCGGATTCTCCGGAGGTGGAGAAATCTTGAAAACGATCGGAGTAATCGCGGCGCAAGTAACTCCAGCGCCCATTGATCAGGAAAGAGCTGAAGAAGAGCGTGCGCTCGAAAAAAAATTCGGGCATGACGCTTTCGGCGCCAGGATACCGGCAAAATATTTTAACGTGTATTCTGAACGACAAGTGGTTGAGCAGCCTCTATAGCTGGTTAATCGAACAAACAAAAAAGGCTTTCCATTTCGGGAAGCCCTTTTCATTTTCTGGATTTTATCTAATTTTTAAAAAAGTAAAAAACTGATTAGACTGGTTAGGATGCCGACAAAAGCACCAACGATAACTTGAAGCGGGGTATGGCCAATCCTCTCTAATTGCTTTGGGTAAGAACGGTCCAAGAATTCATCTTCTTTTAAATCTTTTACGAGCACGTTAAGAGTTTTGCCGTGCTGGCCGAGATAATTGCGTAAGCCAATCGCATCGGTAATAACAATCGCGGTGAAAACGAAAGCGGCCGCGAAAATAGGAGAGTCGATACCCAGTTTTAACCCTAAGATAGCGACTAGAGAAACAGTCACGGCTGTATGCCCACTCGGCATATCAGAATAAGCGAAAACGTCATGCCAGGTAATTTTATAGTGAAAGGAACGTAAGAAAACTTTAGCCCCTTGAGCGATAATAAAGGCGACAATCGGCGTTAAAATATAAATATACATATTATTAAATATCTAAATTTTGTACTTTTTTGGCGTGGGTCTGAATAAAGTTTTTGCGCGGCGCGACATTATTACCCATTAGCATATCAAATATCTGATCGGCCTTGGCCGCGTCTTCAAGCGTTACTTGTTTAACGATGCGGCTCGTCGGGTTCATAGTTGTTTCCCAAAGTTGATCCGGATTCATTTCTCCTAAACCTTTATAGCGTTGAATAGTAATTTTAGTCTTCTTTTTTTCTTCTTCGCCGCCCTTCTTGCCTTTTTTATTATCCTCTTCTTCTTCGGCAATTTCTATATTTTCTCCTTCATCATTCTCTTCGCCGATTTCAACTGCCTCTTCGACGCCTCCTCCGAGTTCAATAATAATTTTTTCCTTCTCTTCGTCGCTATAAGCGTAGCGGATGGTTGAATTTTTCTTTAATTGATAGAGCGGTGGTTGGGCAATATAGATATAGCCGCCGGTTACAAGCGGGGTAAAGTGACGGAAGAAAAGAGTAAGTAATAAAGTTCTAATATGAGCGCCGTCGACATCAGCATCAGTCATGATAATAATACGGTGGTATCTTAATTTTTCTAGGTCTATTTGATCATCAATATTTGTGCCCATGGCGATAACCAAATTTTTTATTTCTTCATTGGCAAGCATCTTATCAAGACGCGCACGCTCTACATTCAAAATTTTGCCGCGTAAAGGCAGAATCGCTTGGAATTTACGGTTGCGGCCCTGTTTGGCACTACCGCCGGCCGAGTCCCCCTCAACAATATATAACTCGCATTCTTCTGGGTGGCGGCTTGAGCAATCGGCAAGCTTACCTGGCAAAGTCATGCCCTCTAGGGCGCCTTTACGCAAAATAGTCGCGCGGGCAGTACGAGCGGCCATACGAGCTTGAGCCGATAAAACGCATTTACCTATTATCGCCTCTGCTTCCTTTGGGTGTTCTTCTAGAAAAGTATTAAAAGTTTCTCCGAATATAGTTTCGACATAGCCTTTCATTTCCGCGTTACCGAGCTTGCCCTTTGTTTGGCCTTCAAATTGCGGGTCAGGGAGCTTGACGCTGATAATTGCGGTGAGACCTTCACGGACATCATCGCCGGTTAGATTTTCATCTTTTTCTTTGAGCAGGTTTTTAGCGCGGGCATAATTATTTAAAGTTCTGGTTAAAGCAGAACGAAAACCAGCCACATGAGTACCGCCTTCAGGATTATGAATATTGTTAGCAAAAGCTAAAACGGTTTCATTGTATTCGTCATTGTATTGTAAAGCTAGCTCAACCTTACAATCATTAGTGTCTTTGTCGACATAGAAAATAGTATCATTCTTAACGGTTTTATTGCGGTGGAGGGATTTAATATAAGATTTAATGCCGCCCTCAAAATGGAATTTATATTTTTTGGGGCGGTGACCAACTCGTTTATCTAAAATATTTATTGTAATGCCTTTAGTAAGATAGGCCTGTTGTCGTAAACGATCTAAAATTTTTCCCCAACTAAATTCTAGTTCGGTAAAAATTGTTTTATCGGGCTTAAAAGTAATTGTCGTTCCGGTGTCTTTACAGGTGCCAACTGGTTTAGCGGCCTTAAGAGGTTTGCCAATTTTATATTCTTGTTCCCAAATTTTACCTTCAACATGGACTTCCGCTTTTAAGTATTCACTTAACGCATTAACAACAGAAACGCCGACGCCGTGCAAGCCGCCGGAAACTTTATAGCCACCGTCACCGAATTTACCACCAGCGTGTAGTTTGGTTAAAACTGTTTCGAGGGCCGAGACGCCAGTGACCTTGTGTTTTCCTACTGGAATACCGCGGCCGTTATCAGTAACGGATACCATGCCGTCGGGAAGCAGGGAAACGGAAATTTCCGTGGCGTAACCAGCCATAGCTTCGTCGATTGAGTTATCGACAACTTCCCAGATTAAATGATGCAAGCCGGCGCCAGAGGTTGAACCGATATACATGCCCGGTCTTTTTCTGACCGGATCAAGTCCTTCTAGAACGGTGATTTGGTCCGCTCCATAAGCGTTTGGGTTTTTTGGGTCTTTTGACATATTATAAACAGAATTAAAAACAAAAAATTCCCGTTATTTGGGGTATTTTTGGGTTGTTTTTACTACTTGATTAGTAGCCTGAATTAATTAATTATCTACTATTATTTTAGCAAAAAAAGAGCCGAAGAGCAAGCCTCGGAAGATACTTTTTTTTATTCAAAAATAATGTTATTATATCGTTATATGTCAAAAATACTTGTCACCGGCGGCGCCGGTTTTATCGGTTCAAATTTAGTCGATAAATTAATTAATGAGGGGCACGAAGTTGTTGTCATTGATGATCTATCTTCGGGCAAAAAAGAGTATCTAAACCCGCAAGCGCGGTTTTACGAGCTCGACATTTGTTCTTCTAAAATCGCTAAAGTTTTTAAAAAAGAAAAATTTGATTTTGTTTATCATCTAGCAGCGCAAATTGATGTGCGCGTTTCAGTCGAGAAACCGGAGTATGATAATAAAATAAACGTATTGGGGGGTTTAAATATTATTCAAAATTGCCATCTTAATAAGGTAAAGAAATTTATCATGGCTTCAACCGGCGGCGCAATTTATGGCGACGCCGAAGAAATTCCCACGCCAGAAACAGCTCCGACTTATCCAGTTTCTCCCTATGGCATCCATAAATTAACTTTGGAAAAATATTTAAATTATTACTATCAGGTCTACGGTTTGAATTATACGGTTTTACGTTTTGCTAATGTCTACGGGCCGCGTCAATTTAAGGGCGGAGAAGCGGGCGTAATTGCTATTTTTATTGATAATGCCGTTAAGAATTTAGAAAGTTTTCAATATGGCGATGGACTCCAGACGCGAGATTTTGTCTATGTCGATGACGTGGTGCGCGGTTTATTCCTTGCTTTAAATATTGATTGCCGAGGAGAAATAAATATTGGTTCCGGCATTGAAACTAATTTGCTTGATATCCGCGAGGGAATCGCCAAAGCGCTTGATGCCCCGGTCAAAATAAAAGAAATGCCGGCCAAACCGGGCGAGCAAAGAAGGAGTTGTCTGAGCTACGGCCGCGCGCAAGAAGTTTTGAATTGGGCGCCGCAAGTTAATTTAGAAGAGGGTATTGGGCGTACTATTAAGTGGGCGCAGAATTTAAAAAATTAAATAAGTATATGAAAAAATTAATCATGGCTAATTGGAAGATGCAGTTATCGATTAAGGAGAGTATTGGTTTAGCTAAACAATTTACTAAAAAAATAAAAGTGCGCCAGAGCGAAGTCGTGATTTGTCCTGATCACGCGGCTCTCGCCTTCGTTGGTCCGATTTTAAAATCAACCAATCTTATTTTGGGGGCGCAAGATAGTGCGGCTTTTAGTCGAGGCGCCTATACCGGCGAAGTTTCGCCCGCTAATTTGAAAGCCCTGGGCGTCAAATATGTTATTTTGGGCCACAGCGAAAGACGTGAGCATTTACATGAAAATTCCTTGATTATTAATAATAAAATTAAAGCGGCTCTTGAGAATAAATTAATTCCGGTTCTTTGTATCGGCGAAAAATTAGCCGAAAAGGAAGCCGGGAAAACTAAAGAGTATTTGCAGACAGAGTTGCGCAACGCTTTGAAAGGCGTTAAGATTAAAGCCGCTAACGATTTGGTCGTGGCTTATGAGCCGGTTTGGGCGATCAGCACCAATAAAAACGCCAAGCCGATTATACCCGCTGAGGCTAATGAAATACAGACATTTATCAAAGATCAGGCCAGCAAAATTTTACATAAAACGGTGCGCGTGATATACGGAGGGAGCGCCGACGCGGTTAACGCGCCCGGCTTTCTCGGCCAAGCGAATATCGACGGCTTGCTTGTCGGCGGTGCCAGCTTAAAAATAACAGAATTTCCTAAAATCATAAAATAAACAGACTAAAAAATATATGCCCACTATTTTCTCTCTTATTTTAATTGGACTTTGTTTAGTTATTATTTTGGTGATAATTTTAAAAAAATTTCCCGCGCTCGCGATTCTTGATATTAATAATATGCCGGGCGAAAAAGAGGCTAAATTTAAAGATCAGATTATTAAACAAAAAGTCGAAAGGGACTTGGCGCGCTTGGGGGGCAGAGTGGGTCGTATTTGGCTCGCAATGAGCCGAAAGATTTCTTCGTTTTTGAAATCCTCACAGGAACAGTTAAAGAAAATTAAATTAAATTATAAGAGCACAGCTAAAATTCCTTTTATTGAAAAGCAGAAAAGAATTAAAGATTTATTTATTGCCTATGCCGATTCGCTCAAAAAGGAAAATTTTAATCTAGCGGAAGAAAAATTGGTGGAGATTATTAGTTTAGACCAGAAAAATTTATCAGCCTTTTTTAAACTTGGTTCGCTTTATGATGAGCAGAAAAAATGGTCGGAAGCCCGACAAACTTATGAGTACGCTTTAAAATTAGCGCGTCAATATAAAGACGATGAAACGATTATGGGAGAGTTGACTCTCCAAGAAATTTATTTTTCCTTGTCTTGGGTCGAAAGAGAAGCGGGTGATTTAGATTCCGCCCTAGAAAGTATTCGCGAGGCGCTTGATTTAGAACCGAATAGTCCGCGTTACCTTGATTTAATTTTGGATTTAAGTATAATAAAAAAAGATAAAGAATTGGCGACCGTTTCACTTGAGAAATTAGCAGTGGTTAATCCGGAAAATAATAAATTATCCGACTGGCAGGAAAAGATTGATAAAATAGAAGAAGTTTAGATTGAGAATATTTAAAATAGGCCGTTGTAGCTCAGCTGGTAGAGCATCTCCATGGTAAGGAGAAGGTCACCGGTTCAATCCCGGTCAACGGCTCAGAGAAAAACAGATCTAGTGGGTCTGTTTTTTTGTTTAAAAATAAATGAAAACAATATAAGTTGATAAATAATAATTGATTTCCCGGTGTTTTAAAGGTAATATTAGAATATAATTATATTAATAAAATTATGGCAGACCCAGATTTAGTAAATGGCTACAATAGCTTCCTTACTCAAATAGTAAGCGCACTTATTGCGCTTTGGCCTCTTTGGCTTGGACTCGTTATATTGGGTATTATAAAAGTAATAAAAGATCGTAAATAAATTTATTTATATTATTAAAATATGAGCGTAAAAATTATTTATTTCGTACATGGCACGACGTTAGACAATGAAACAGGAAAATCAACCGGTTGGGTCGGCGGAGAATTATCAGAATTAGGGATTAAGCAGGCGAAAGATTTAAAAGACCAAATTAAAGAGAGGGATTTTGAAGTGATGTTTTGCTCTGATTTAAAAAGAGCGGTTGATTCCGCTAATTTAGGATTTGACGGTTATTGTCCAATTATTCAAGACAAGCGATTGAGAGAATGCAATTATGGTGACTTAACTCAGGCGAATGAGGATTTGGTAAATTATTATAATCAAATAGATACCCCTTTCCCCAACGGAGAGAGCTTAAAAGATGTCGAAGCGAGAATAAGAGATTTTGTTGAGTACTTGAAGAAAGAATACAATAATAAATGTATTGCCATAATGGCGCATAAAGCTCCCCAATTAGCCCTTGAAGTAGTGTTGAACGGGAAAACCTGGGAGCAGGCTCTTAATGAAGATTGGAGAAATAAAAAAGCTTGGCAGCCGGGTTGGGTTTATAAAACTTTTTAATACCGCCCCACCTCTTCGCTTATATTGCTCTATACAAAAGTTGTGACTATATTGTATTTAAATAAAAAAGACCGCCTTTGTTGGGCGGTTTTTTGATTATCTCTTTTTGAAGTAATTGTAGAGAGTTTCATCGTGAACATCACTGATGAATTCGCCGATTTTTTGGAATTCATCGGTTAAGTGATGTGGCGCAAGGAGGAAAAACATTTTTATTTTTTTGTTTTCCCTTTTTATGCTTTGGAGAATCTCGAGCATTGATTTTTCGGCTTCATACCAATGCATGTTGTCATTTTCCATATCCATGTTCCAGGGATAGGCAGAAATCAGAACATCGGCCTGCTTGAGTCGGCGCATTAAGGTCGCTCTTTCGGGGCGGATATAACCGCCGTGGAAATGCCATTTAAGGCTGGCACCGGGAGCGATATTTTTTTGAACCATTTTTTCTAAAGTACCACCATGGCCGTAAAAACTATTTTGGCGAACACCATCGGGGAAGTCATTGTGCAAAACAAGGACTCGCCACTCTTCTTTTTTTTGTTTTTTCATTATTTTTTTAATTTGGTAGCTAGAAGTTTATTACTAATACGATAAATTGTCAAAGCTTTGTTTTTCTTATATTGTATTTATTTAATATTAGCCAATTATAGTATTTATAGCCAACGGTGCGCCTTAGAGGGGTGTTTATAGTTGACAAAAGTAATAAAAAGTGATATAATTGTTTAAACATAATGAGCTACCTTTCCGAGGATGATATGAGCGCGTAGGGCAAAGGTTGTTCGTTAACAACAAAATAAAAAACAAACCAAAAAAATAATATAGACATGGCAAAAAACCAGAACCCTACGAATCCTGGCCAGGGTGGTCAGACTCGTCAACCAAGAATTATCTTGAGAGCAGCTGCTGATATTACTGTAGCGGGCAACACTTATACCCTTAACATTGATGTCAGTGCTTTCGACAATGGTCAGCCGATGGCTAACCAAGAAGTAACTCTAAAAGAAAGAATTGCGGCCATAGACACCAAACATCTTGATGTTAATGGTAACGCGATTTTATCAACCAACGGGACCCTGACCGACAGGGAGCAGATTAAAAACTTTCGGATCTCTTTAACCGGAAAACCGGAAGAAAGAATAGTAACGGTAACCATACCGGCAATCGCTGTTACAACCTCAGCTAATGAGAACGACCCCGAGACCTTGGTCTTGAGTCGTTATCATGATGACAACGGCAATTTCAGAGTAATGGTTCGCGTGCTCAGAGCTCGCGGCCTTGGTCTGAAAACCGCTGTCACCCTATGGTATCGCGGTGTACGCCATTCCATCAATACTAATAAAAGAGGCGAGGCAGTGTTTGACATTCCTAGGGTTGTTGATCCTGGAGACAGCGATCATCTGACCGCCACGGTGTCTGGTATAGCTGACTCAGCACATGTTGACGTTAAAAGAAGGAGGCTGGCAGCGAGAGTTGCTCCCTTTACTTCCGGCTGGTGGTTTGGCACGAACAATGGACGTGCTTTCATCCTTCTGTCAGCAATCTTGCTGACTTGGATAATCACTTTCATGGCTGGCACAGGTGAGGAAAAGATTAATCATCGCTTATTCAATGATAAATCTGGTCTCTCTAGGTCAGAACAATTCTACAATGAGGCAGCTAAAATTTCTGTCCCATCTCGGCAGATTGTTCCGGCCGAACCTTGGTCAGCAGGCGCCATGCCTTTCTGGGGATGGCTCATAATCATTACTGTATTGGCTATTATCTATGCAATCTTTTCCTTACGTGAGGAAATTGGCGCGGGCATTGAAGACGGCTTTGAGAAACTATTCGATAAGTCTTACTCCAAGGCCGGTGATCCAGCTTTCGAAAAGATAGCTAAGTTTATCGGTTCATACGGTGTGGCACGGAGAAATCAATCCGCGACAATTGAAACCGTCTCTAACTCTGGTAAACCGTCTGGCAAGGCGGATTCCGGGCATCCCTCACTTGGCACGCTCTTTAAATTAGATTTGTTGAGTGATGCATTAGTGGCCATTGTGCCGGCGATATTTAGAAGATTATTTTAACTTTAAAAAAACAGACGAACAATGAAAAATTTGTTTATAAATATCGGAGCCTCCGTAATGGTTGCGCTCGGGCTGATCCTGTTGAAGATTTTCACAGGCATCAGTATCTGGTTCATGGTTGGGATTGTGCTTTTCTTCACTGTTGTCCAGTATTTCTGGACCGGCGGTAAGATTAGCCCGAAATCTCCAGGGTTAGCGGTTCTACTCGCTTTCCTATTTATTTCCGCCTTGGGTTTCTCTTACTGGGAAGCTCATTATCCGCTGTCTTACCAGAAAATTGTCGTTGCCAAAGCTCGGGTTGACTTAACAGTTTCTGATCTCTTCGGTGACAAGACAAAAACCAAAGCGGAGTACATGTGGGAATTTCAGAAAGACGAGAACGGTAAACCCTTTCTGGATTACTACAATAAACTGCTTGCCGCCGGCAAAACCAAGGAAGCCTATGACACCCTAAGCAAATTTACAAAAGCTTGGGACATGAGTTTGCTTGAGGATGGTGAAGAAGATGCCGATGATTCGGAGGTAGAAAAGAAGGTATCCGATCCCGAGGAACAGATTACTGAATACTGGGAACCCGGAGAGTATCCTCTCTACTTAGCGGATGGACAAGAATCAGGCTGGTTGAAAATCACCGGCCAATGCATGTCTTATTCATTCGTTGGCAGCAAGTCAACGTTTATTCTCACTTATAAAGACGGGACAATCGCCCATTCATGGGATGGAAAACCTTGGCCCGGAAAGTTCCTTTTTAAGGTGAAAAATTTAAGCCGAGAACCGGTGGTTCTCAAAGTAAGCCTTTAAGCTTAGGTTTTCTACCCATTTCATTACCAGGTTGGTCGAATTTCGACCAACCTGTTTTTATTTTCTACAGTAATATGTTATAATATTAAATAATAATTATCACTAAAAACATGAAAAAGTTTTTATTTATTTTGTTTTCAGCTTTGATTTTAATTCCATTTTCGCTGGCTTTAGCGCAAACCCCTCCGGGCAATTCTAATACCCCTTCGCCTAAAACCCCCTGCGCTACTTGTCTGACGAACCCGCTAGGGAATATCTCCACGCCGCAACTTTTAATCGGACAAATAATCAATGCTGTTTTGGGAGTAGTTGGCTCAATCGCCCTTTTGATGTTCATTTATGGCGGTATAACTTGGATGACTTCAGGTGGTAGCTCGGAAAAAATAAAAAAAGGACGCGATATTATAGTTTGGTCGGCCATCGGTTTGATAGTTATTTTTGCTTCCTATGGTTTGGTCCGCGTATTGATTTTAACTATAAAATAAAAGAATCTAAAAAATATCAGCGGTAACCGATGTTTTATTTGTTCGGTTTGACAAGAGTTGATATTTTTTTTATTATAAGACAAGGATTATAAGAAAATAGGGTCGATACCAAAGCGGTCAACTGGGGCAGACTGTAAATCTGCTGGCTCACGCCTTCGTTGGTTCGAATCCAACTCGGCCCACCTATTATTATGCCTTTATTCAATCCGGACAAATTAGGTCTTAGCTTGGTAAAGATTTTTGCCGTGCTCTTTATCGCCCTTACGGTTGTCATTATTATTTTATTATCTTTTTAAAATATGCCTGAGTTGCCAGAAGTCGAAACTATCCGGCGCGATCTGGGCGTGCTTATCGGCCAGAAGATTAAGGCGCTTAAGATTTTTTCTACTAAAACCGCATCGCACCCCGCGGCTTTTTTTAAAAAGGCTTTAGTTAGTCATAAGCTTATTTCTATTGGGAGAAGAGGAAAGCTTTTAGTATTTTCTTTTGAAAACGGCTTTTTTCTTTTGGTTCATCTAAAAATGACCGGCCAATTAATCTTCCAGTCGCCGAAAATAAAAATTGTCGGCGGGCATAGTTTAAGCTCGGGGTCTTACGAAAAATCAGTCGGTGGAGAACTTCCCAATAAACATACGCGAGCGGTTTTTTTGTTTACTGGCGGCGGGCAATTATTTTTTAATGATCTAAGAAAGTTCGGTTATTTAAAACTAACAGATCAGAAGGGTTTAGAAAAAATACTAAGTAGTAATTACGGCCCGGAGCCTCTAACTAAAGAATTTACGGCGAGCCATCTGCAGAAAATGTTTAAATCCCGAAGGACTAATATAAAGGCTGTGCTTTTGAATCAGAAGTTAATTGCCGGTCTTGGTAATATTTATGTTGACGAAGCTTTATTTGCCGCCAAAATTAGACCGTTTAGGGAAGCAAATAAATTAAAGCCCGGAGAAGTGACCAAATTAACCAAAGAGATTAATAAATTGATAAAAAAGGCAATTGCTTATCGAGGTACGACTTTCAATAATTATGTCGACTCTCGGGGTCAAAAAGGTAATTTTTCTCAGTTTTTAAAGGTCTATGGTCGCCGCCAGGAAAACTGTTTAGTTTGCGGACATGAAATTGTGCGCATTAAGTTGGCCGGCCGAGGAACGCATTATTGCCCGAATTGTCAAAAATAAACCAAATTTGGCCAGAAATAACCAAATAATTCTCTCGGCCCAAGGTTGACTTTTAGCCCGTTTTTCTATATTGTTTATATATAAATTAATTTTAAGAAAAATATGTCCCAAGACAACATGATGAAACTAGAATGCACTGTTTGCAAGACAACAAACTACCATTCTCATAAGAACAAGAAACTTTTGAAAGAACGTCTAGAAATGATGAAGTTTTGTAATAAATGTAAAAAACATACTTTACATAAAGAAACTAAATAACTTAATATGCCTAAAAATTTAACCAAGCCCTTCTTGCTGATTCTTGTCCTCCTGGTCATCATCGGCTGTTACTTGGTGTTTAGGCCGTTTCTCACGGAGATTTTTGTAGCGGCGATACTTGCCACTATTTTTTATCGTCCGTTCAATGCTCTCGCTGAATTTTTAAAAGGGCGGCGCAATTTGGCCGCTATTTTAATGTGTCTGCTTTTAGTAACCGTTATTATTCTCCCGACCATCCGCTTAATTATTTACGGCGCCGATAAATCAGTGGCGGCTTATGATGAAACCGTTACTTTTTTTAGCAACCATAATTTAAACGATGTTTTTCGAAATGATTTTTTTCAAAATAGTGCCCTGCGCTATTTGAAACTGGATAAATATGATTTTCAGGATCAGGCTTTCCAGGATACGATTTTAAGTACTCTTAAACAATCAAGCGATTGGCTATTATCAGGCGCGACTTTTGCTATCGTCGAGACAACTAATTTTTTAATTTCTCTTGTACTTATAATTCTCGCGATGTTCTTTTTCTTTGTGGACGGCAAAAAGATGCTGACGCGCTTTATGTATTTGTCGCCGCTCCCGAATAAATACGATCAAGAGCTTTTCCGTAAATTTCGCACAGTCAGCTATACGACTTTTGTCTCAACCTTCGTCGCCGCCGCCGCTCAAGGAGTGGTTGGTGCGATTGGTTTTGCAATTGTCGGTTTTCCCGCCTTTCTGGCCGGGGTATTAGTTGCCTTGCTATCGCTCATTCCGTATCTTGGTTCGATGATTTTTTATGTTCCGGTCGGAATTTATTATCTTTTGGTCGGTGATATTTGGCAGGGGGTATTCATTTTTTTATGGGGGGCGCTTGTTATCGGTACGACTGATAATATCGTCCGCGCCTACATGATAAAAGATAAGGCGGAAATAAATCCTATTTTTGTTCTATTTTCAATCTTAGGCGGAATAGTCATGTTCGGATTCTGGGGAGTAATTTTGGGGCCGCTAGTTGTGGCTTTAGCTGTTACGGTTTTACATCTTTATGAATTAGAATTTTGTGAAAATTTAGAAGGCACGGGCTGCGAAGAAGCGCAAAAAGAGGCGATAGAAGATAGACCAAAAAAGTTAAAAGATAAATCTTAAATTATAATAAATTAATTATAATAAATTAATTTTAAATTTATGTTTGGACCAAAAACACAAAAGAATTTAGAAGCGGCGTTCGCCGGTGAATCAATGGCCAGAAATAAATATACATATTTTGCCTCAGTCGCGCGTAAAGCCGGCTATGAGCAAATCGCGACTCTTTTTGAAGAAACCGCTAATAATGAAAAAGAGCATGCGAAAATTTGGGCGAAACAATTGGGCTTAATCGGCGAGGTAGCGGCTAACTTAAAAGCGGCCGCCGAAGGGGAGAGCTATGAAAATACGACAATGTATCCGACTATGGAAAAAGAAGCGCTTGAAGAGGGGCACGCTGAAGTGGCTCGTTTATTCAAGGAGGTAGCGGAAGTGGAAGAAGCGCATGAAAAGCGTTATCGTAAGTTACTAGAAAATGTTGAGAAGGGAGAAGTATTTAAAAAACCAGAAATCAAACGTTGGAAATGCGCTAATTGCGGGCATATTCATGAGGGAATTGAGGCGCCTGGTTCTTGTCCGGCTTGCGGACATCCCCAAGCTTTCTTCGAAGTTTTAGCAGAGAATTATTAATTTATTAATTAAATTATAATCATATGGAAAAGCGCGAAGAAAAAATTTATGTTTGTAAGAAATGCGGCAATGAAGTGAAATTTGTTAAAGACGGCGGCGGCACCTTAGTTTGCTGCGGCGACCCAATGAGCGAGAAAGAATAAATAATTACTCCGGCTGAGCCGGAGAATTGCGGGATTCGTATAGTGGTAGTACAGGAGTCTCCAAAACTTCTAGCGGGGGTTCGATTCCCTCATCCCGTGCTAAATAAAAACTACAGAAAAATTTCTGTAGTTTTTGTTTACATGTGGGAGGGAATCGAACAGGTTGGAAGCGAGACGCGAGTTGAGGCGGAAGCCGAAACGAGCGGACGAGCGTCGTCCGACCTGCCGGGGGCAGGTCGGACGCCAACCCAGGACAAGTGAGCTTTTCGCTTTCTGGCGAAAAGCGAGCGCGAGGGTTTTTGGTTTTTGGACATAGATTTACCAAGTGAAAAATGCTTAAATTAAGGAAAAAATATTAAATAAATAGAAAGTAGCAACCCCCTTGACGGCCATAAATATTATGTTATAATTAAATTAACCAATTAGGTTAATTTATTTTTTATAATCGTGCCACGGAAAAATCACTCATGAAGATTTACTTTAAGAGTAATAAGCACGCTAAACTGTTAAATGACGAAAAACAATTAATAAAAAAATACGAAAAACGACAAGCAGAGTCTATCCAAGTTGCCTTTAAGGAGCTGGCGGCAGCTGATTGTTTATTGGATATTCCGGTAAGTTTACGACCGCACCCGCTTGAGCCCAAAAGCGAAGGAAAATTCGCTCTTGATCTCAAGCATCCGTATCGTATTATTGTAAAAGCCTATGGCAGTTTTACGCTCAGTGATTACTCAACAATCAAAGAAATTATCGTTACTGATATTTGCGTAGATTATCATTAATTTTTTTGTTTTATTATATTAATTTTATGTTTACTTATAAATTAGAGGCTACGATTTTCCCCGGGTTAACTCTGGCTAGAATTTTAGAAAAGAATAATCTATCACAAAAAGACTTGGGTCTCAAAACTGGTCTCAGCGAAAAACATATCTCTAATATTATTCAAGGTAAGGCTTCTATTACTGAGGACACGGCCATTAAATTAGAATATGTTTTTGGCGGCGCAGCCAGTTTTTGGATTAATTTACAGAAAAATTATAACGAAGACCTAGCACGCCAAAATTTTAAGGAAAGTATCAAGGCTGAAGAAAAGTTAGTTAGAATGTATCCGGTTGGATTTCTATCTAGGCTTAATTTTATTTCTAAGTTTAACGCCCAATCAGAAAAACTTAAGGAATTACTTAAGTTTTTTGGCGTTTCTTCACTTAGTTTAGTTCGGAATGTCCAACCGGTTGCTTATCGCAAAACCGCCGTTAAAGGGAAAAAAATTGATCAGAATGCCTTGGCCGCCTGGCTAAGGATAGGAGAAATTGGATTCCAGAAAATTGTTAGAGATAATGTTTCCTTGCCAGACTATAATGAGAGCCTGTTTAACAAGGAATTGTTAGAGATTAAACAAATGACTGCGCGAAAAGATTGTGCTGAAAAGTTACCGACTAAATTATTGGAATACGGAATCATTCTGGTCTATAGTCCGTATATGTCCAAGACTTACGTTAGCGGAGCTCTTCGTTGGCTAGGTGGACGACCATTAATCCAATTAAATGATCATCTAAAGGCAGCGGACAGTTTTTATTTTTCATTATTTCATGAATTCGCCCACATGGTTCTTCACGATAAGAGATCTGAATATGTCGATTATGGTGAAGTTGAGAAAGAAAAATTAGAGAAAGAGGCCGATGATTGGGCTTGCGAAACATTAATAAATTCTAAAGATTACGCCGAGTTTATAAGAAAAAACAACTTATCTTTGCCATCTATTAATGAATTTGCAAGGAAATTAGGTATCAGCAAAGATATTATTATCGGACGTTTAGCCTATAATGGAAAAATAAGATGGGAAGATAAGGCAAGATTGGTTGGAAAAGTTATTTATTAATCTTAAAATTAGTTAATTATAAAGCGACGGTTTTTTAGTAACATTATAGTTAAAATTTAGTTAGAATAAAGATAAATTTTTAATATGCAAAAAATAGATAAAATCGCTAAAAAATAATTTATGACTAATTTAGAAAAAATAAGTTTGTGGCAGGTGATGTTTACAGGGGCCACCTTTCTGGCTGCAGTATTTGCCGCTTTTTTTGCTTACCTAATCGGAAAGAAACAAAATGAAATTAATGAAAAGGCTCTTAGTATTACAAATTTTGTTGAAATTTTTTTAATGCCGAGCTATACAGAGATTAGGGATAAGGAAGGAAAAGTATTGGAAATAAAATGGTCGGTGCTTATAAAGAATGCCAGTTCATATCCAATCTATTTAAATAGCTTTTCTTTAAATGGCATAAAACACAATATTGGTAGCAATGCAATACCGAATAATCCTGACAGCTGGTACGGAGTTCCTATCCCGAAAGATGTCCAAGAAAAAAAAGAATTATCCCTTTTGGTGTCTTTTGAGGATTATTTAGGCAAACAGTACCAGTCAGAAGGATTTGGAGATTTTGATGGTGTAACATGGCAAATAAAATCCAAAAAACGCATTGAAGCATGTTAAAAAATAAAAATAATGACAAAAATATTTCGCTTAAACAATTATCATCGCATCAATAATTTTCCCAAGCGGTCGCCTTTTATAAAAAGAGTTCTGAGCCAATTGGTATTTATAATTTTAGTGACAAAAATAACCCTGCGCAAAAATTATTTAGAAGAAGACGACTACGCATCGGCAGAAAAATTAATCCAAAAGGGTGACTTGGTTTTGGCCGGCGGTTTTCGGGCGGTTTCGGGTTTATTTATGGGTAAATTTTTTACTCATTCCTTGCTTTATATCGGAGAGGGGGACTGTATTCATGCCGACGCCGACGGGGTTGATACGATATCGTTTAAAGAGCTCTTTACGGCTTATGATACCTTAACTATTTTACGCCCTCTTATAAAAGAAAATTACGAAGAAACGATTGAAAAAGCGATTTCTTTTTCTCAGAAACAAATCGGCAAACCTTATGATTTTTATTTAGAACACCGCAAGGATCGCTATGTCTGCACGCAGCTTGTCAACGCTTCTTTTGAAAACGCCGGTTTTGATACCGGCGTCGGAATTAAGGATGAAATCAGACAGAATTTTTTATGGATTTTTTGGCGCATCAGAAAAGTAGTGCGCGCGGATGATTTTTTAAAAGGGAATTTCCAAACGGTTTTTGTGTCTAAAAGTTTGAAAGAAAAAAATCAAGAAATTAAAAAGTTAAACAAGCTCGGCGCTTAAGGCGAGCCAATATTCTTCTTTGTCGGCGATTAAGCGTTTTATCTCTTCTAGCTCCTGAACTTTTTCGGGGCGATAATCATGGTAATGTTCTAAAAAATAAGTGAGCAACTCTTCTTTATAGGCCTGCATCCTTTCCAACTCCCGCTCTAGGGACTGGATTTTTTTCTGCTTGGCTTTATTTTCTAAATATTTTTTTCGATCCTGGCTTTTATCTTCAACCGGCGCCACCTCTTCGCCTGATTTTTTCCACAATTCTTTTTCTAAGCGAGCCACGTATTCGCCGTAATCTTCATGGCGGCGTTTTGCTTCGCCATTTTTTATTTCAACGATTCCGGTTGCGACTAAACTAGAGAAGGTCCGGTCATGGCTCGCGAAGAAAACGGTTCCGGAAAATTTTTGCAAAGCGCTGGCTAAAGATTCGGTTGTTTCAAAATCAAGATGGCAGGTCGGCTCATCAAGAATTAAAATATCGGGTTTAGAAAGTAAAAGACCGGCTAAGAGCAGGCGCGACTGTTCGCCTCCGGAGAGAACGACAATCGGTTTTTTTAATTCCTCTTCTTTAAAAAGAAAATCGCCGGCCATTTTTAAAACGGCTTCGGTTTTTAATTCGGAGGCCGCTACGCGGCGTAAGAATTCTCCGGCTTGTTCTTTTTTATTCATTTTATCCATTTCTTCTTGACCGTGATAAGCTAAGCGGCTACTAGCGGAAAAACGAAAAGCAACGCGAAGCGGGGGAATTCTTCCGGCTAAAGTTTTAATAAGGGTTGTCTTGCCTTGTCCATTTAGGCCAAGTATGGCTAGTTTTTCGCCCGAGCGGCAATCAAAATCTATATGAGAAACTATGGTTTTATCATCATAGCCGATATCAAGATCATTTATTTTTAAAGCGAAGTTGTTTCGCCTCGCTACTTGAGGAATTGTTATCCGGGTTATGCCCGCTTGGTGCTCAATCGTGATTCGTTTTTCTTCAAGTTTGCTGATTTTTCGAACCATGGCTTGCGCCTGCTTCGCCTTAGAAGCTTTATAGCGAAAACGATTAATGAATTCCTGCCAATGCTCTTGTTGTCTCTCTAGGCTTTCGTTAGCTCTTATTAAAGTTTTAAGTTTTTGTTCTTTGAAAGCGAGATAAGCTTCGATATTTCCGGGGTAATGGTAACAGCCGGTTTTTGAGATTTCAATAGTTTCTTGGCAAGTGCGTTTAAGAAATTCGCGATCATGAGAAATTATCAGAAAACTGCCGCGGTAGGCGCGCAAATAATTTTCTAGAAGAATTAAGGTATTTAAATCTAAATAATTACTAGGTTCATCAAGCATGAATAAATTTGGTTCTTTGAGTAGCATGCCAGTGAGGCGCAAGCGCATGCGCCAGCCGCCGGAAAGACTACCTGCTTCTTGGCTCAATTTATTGGCATCGAGCTCGAATTTACTCGCTACTTGTTGGGCGCGCCACTGCGGGCGCCCGCTTGTTCTCTGTAAATAGTTAAGAGCGCTTTCTCCTTTTTGCCATTCATCATTTTGCTTGAGATAACCGATATTAGTATCGCAGTGCACAATAATTTCACCGCTGTCAGCCGTCTCTTCGCCGCTGATAATTCGAAAAAGGGTTGATTTGCCAGCACCGTTTTTGCCGATAACGCCTATTTTTTGTTTTTCGGATACGGCGAAAGAAAGGCCGGAAAATATTTTTTGGCCGCTGTATTCTTTGCTTAGTTCGCTTACTTGGAGCAGGATAGGCATATATAGGAATATAATAAAGCAAGACCGGCCTTATGGCAAGATTTTTAAAGTAATTTTATGCTATAATAATATTAGTATGTTTATTAAAAAATAATTATAAAATTATATGCGTTTGCAAGAAAAAGTCGCGATTGTAACCGGCGCCTCCTCCGGCCTCGGCCAGGCGATCGCGGAGATGTTCATTAAGGAGGGAGCTAAAGTTATTTTTTCCGATATTAATCCTTACCCCGGCACTTTGTCGGAAAATGGCCGTTTTTTTAAAACCGATACGTCTAATAAAAAAGACGTCGAAGCACTTGTTGCTTATGCCGTCTCTCAATTCGGGCGGCTTGATATTATCGTTAATAATGCAGGCATTGGCTTAACAGCTGAAGTCGCTACCATGTCTGATGAAATCTGGGATAAGGTGATAGCGATTAATTTGAGCGGCGTTTTTTATGGTATCCGGGCGGCAGCCTCTTATATGAAAGAAAATAAAATTAAAGGCTCTATTATTAATATGGCTTCTATTTTAGGGCAGGTTGGTTTTAGGGCGGCCGGAGCTTATTGCGCTTCCAAGGGCGGCGTAAATCAATTAAGTCGGACAGCCGCTTTAGAACTAGCGCCTAGTGGTATTCGCGTCAATTCAATTGCTCCTGGTTTTATCAAGACAACTATGACTAAGGGTATCCAGGATAATGCGGTGGCTAATGCTAGTCTTGTCGGCGCCATCCCCTTGGGCTATATGGGTGATCCGGAAGATATTGCCTACGCGGCTGTTTATTTGGCCTCGGAAGAATCGAAATATGTTACGGGTTCTGTTTTGTATGTGGACGGCGGCTGGATAGCTCAATAATCGCTCTTAATTTTTATTTACTTTTTCGCCATTTTGGGTTATATTTAAAATATAAACAATTTTATGCTAAAAAAAGAAAGTATAAATAATTTTATTATTTATTTTGTTATCTTTGGAGCGATTTTTCCTCTCTTTTTTATTCTTTTCGGATTTTCTCCTACCGCCGCACAGACAGTCGGGGGAAGCGATGCAATCGCCGTGAGAATAATCCCTAACCCAAATCATTATAGCGTTTATCGCTGGTATGACAGCCAAGGGTTTAAGGGTTCTCCGCAAGCGCTCATAGTTGATGGTTATGAGGCGGTTCGCGACGGTCGTACGGTTTACGTTAACGCCGCTAACGTCAAAAATAAATCGATTTACACAAATATTTATCTTATTTCATATAATCAAGATCCTTCGCCGAAAACGGTTGATATTCTTGGGCAAATTGTTAAAAATTGGAAATTCAATGGTGACCTTGTAGAAAGCACTAATCCCGGTCCAAGCTGTGCCATTTCCTCTCTTTCTTGTTTAAGTAATAATGATTGCGCCACTAATCAAGAGTGCGCAACCTCAACTATCGCTTCTAGCTCTTGCCAATTAAAGACTGTAAAAAATTGTTTAACCGATAATGATTGTCCGCAAAATTTTTTCTGTAATAGCATTAAGGCAAAAATAATTCGTGATTTAAAGAGAATCGGTAAAACTGAAGAAATAAAAGAGGCTCTTTACGACTATAAAATAGCTAATGGGTCATATCCGAAACTAACATCCGGCAGTTACTTAGCTAATCATACTCTTTCGGTTTGGCCGAGTTGGTCGGATACTTTTTTGCCGGCAATTTCTATGACCTCAAGTTCGATTGATCCAATCAATCGCCTCGGTGCCTGCTCTGGGTATGATGTTAAAACTTGCTGGAATAAAGATACTAAGAGATTTGTCTATAATCCTACACCAAATTATTTAATGCTTCCGGCCGGAAGTTACGGCCTTGTTTATCAGACTGATCAAAATGGTTCGGACTACTCTCTTTGCGCTGTTATGGAAACGCGGGAAAACACGCCCGAATTAAATTTTCAATTTGAACCTAATAATCCAAACAGCTCGGACTGTGTAACTGCCACGGGTATTATTTCCGGCGGCACAGCCACTAATACGCCTCCTTATATTATAGACTCCTATTTAATCGGTTCCGCTGACGAGGAGCTAAATGCTTCTGTTAAGGTGACTGATGATCAAGGAAATCCGCTAACTTGGAATCTTAATACTAGCGCCGGTAACTGGTCTACTTGGAGTGGCGCTCCGGTTCTAAAAAACACTAATAATCCTAACCAAAAAAAGATTTACGCCCTTAAAGCAGGCGCCCCGGGAACATATAACACAACCCTAACCGTTTCCGATGGCCAAGCAAACGGAACGCTAGCAACCGTTACTCCTCTGGTAATTATTAACCCGAAGCCTTTTATTGAGTCTGATAACGGCGAATATGCTCTTAATGCGACCACGCCTTTTTCTTATTCTTTTTATTTTTCCGATAATAATTTAGCCACCCCGGTAAATAATACTACTTACTCTGTGACTAAGTTAAGTGGCCCTAATAATTTTGATCTCTTAAGCCTTAATAAGACATTAACGCCAGCTGGTCTTAACCGCTATCAAGTAACTTATCAAGGTAATATTCCGCCTAATAATTTTTCTAGCGATGCTGATTATGTTTATCGTATCACCGTCCATGATAAATATAATGCGGTAACTACTAAGGATTTTAAAATAACTATAAAAGCGGAAACTCCGACAATTAACTTTAACTGTCCGACCGGCCAGCGGTTAGGAAGATATTATTCCTGTCTTTTGGGTTATGTTCAACAGGGCAATCAACAGTTAACTTATACGAGCAATAATGTTTTGCCTCAAGGCTTAACGATTAATATTGTTCAAACTAATCAACAAAATCAAAACAACAATAATCCCACAGCGTTTTTACCAAGATTTTTTAATAAAATTTTAAGTCTTGCTCTGCCCACCAAAACAGCCGAGGCGGTTGTGCCCCTAATTGATTCGGTTTATCTCAGCGGCACGACGACAGACATATTCAGCGGTGAAGTGTCTATTAAAGTAACCAATAATTATGGAGCTTCTTCAACCAAATCGTTTCCTTTGAGCATTAATAATTATTGTGGAGATGCCCATCGGCAAGATCCGAACGGTGAAGCGAGGGGCGGTTTCTATAATGATGGCTATGAGGATTGTGATCGGGGTGACGGAGTAACTCTTAGTGTAGCTAACAGCAATATAAGATTGCAATACGGTTGTTCTACTATTCCTTCTGACCCGCCTACTCCATTGCCAATTCCTAATAATAGCTATTGCGTCTATAAATCTCCGCTTGAAAATGGTGGTTATTGTGGTGATGGCTATTGTCAGGTTACGATAACTTTGCCCAATGGTACAGAACTTCCGATGGAAAATTGGCAAAACTGCGGTCAGGATTGTCTCTGCACGCCGCAATGTGAAAATAAATGCATCGGTGATCCGGATAATTGTGGACATACCTGCACCGAAGAAAATACACCGACCAGCGTTTGTTTAAGGAATGAGACCAAGCCCTGTTCCTCTACTTATAACCAAGGTTTGCCGAGTTATTGCCAGGGCATAGAAATCCAGGGGACGCAGACTTGCAATAATACTTGCACTGGCTGGAATGATTGTGTAGCTCTCCCTCCCACACCGGTAGCCAATTCATCTTCGGGATGCAATTCAACTAATCCGACCATGGACGGTTTCTCTTGCTGTGAGCTGATTTATTGCGTCCATGATGCCTGCGGCTGCTGTGGACGAAATCCAGGGGACGCTAATTATATAGATTTAATAGCCGCAATGACTAATAGCGGTTATACGGTGAAAAAAGCGGTCGGGCCGGACGGAGGGACTTGTACTACTAATCATAATACAAGCAACCCCCCCGTACCTTGCACTTGTGGGACAGCGGGTTGCCATAGCCCAGAGTGTAATAGTAATAATAACAGTTGTGTTTTGGGGCAGAGCGCATCAACACCGACTAATTGGTCAATACAGACAAATCATACCTCGGCTTATTATCAGTGTTGGCAATAAAATTTATTTATGTCTAAAAAAATCAAAATTATTGTTTTCATTGTCATTATTTTACTTTTGATTTTAGCTTTATTCCTTATCTTAAAGAACAATAAAGTAACCGGCAATCAAGGAAGCGTAAATAATTCGACCGATGACAGAGGAGTCGAAGCGCCGGCCGGTGTTAATAAGGTCTTTCTCGCCACAAGCACAAACGCTACCGGTACAAATATCGTGTTGGCCGAAACAAGCAGCCCGGAAATTACTGAGAGTCCGGAGCTGATGAAAGCTAACCAAGCTAAATTTTTTACGGAATTAAAAAATGATCATCCCGAGTATACGGCTGCCCAGCTAGAATTCTTTAACGCCGCCGCCGCCCAAGAAGATATGACCGGCTGCCGCAACAGGGATGATAGAAATATCTGCATTTCGGCAGTCGCTTTTATCGCCGGAGTCAACGGAATTTGCGGGGAAGTAAATGATAAGTCCGGCCAATTAGAATGCTCGAATAAGGTTTTAGACGAAAGAGCCGGTCCGGAAATTGAAAAATGCCAGATTTATAAGACTAATGATCTTAAAGCCCAATGCTTCATTAAGATTTTTAGCGTTTATAAGCAGCCCGCCGATTGCGCCGGTTTAAAAGTTGCAGCAACCAAAAACGTTTGTGAAAGCGTCACTACTTATCAAGTCGCTCTAGAAAAACAGGATTATGCGTCATGTAATAATATTAGCCAAGAGGCTTTAAAAGCCTATTGTTTAAAAAATGTCGCTGATAAAGCGGAAAAAATAGCAGAGAAGCTGATTGATAAAAATAAAGATTCTGACGGCGATGGTTTAAGTGACTTCGATGAATTAAACAAATATTTTACCGATCCCAATAAGGCCGATACAGACGGCGATGGTTATACTGATAGTGCCGAAATTAGCGGCGGTTATAATCCGTGTGGCGATGGCAAGCTACTTGATAGTAAACTTTTGCCAGAGCTGTGTTCTAAATTTAAAAAATAGCCGGCTATGACTAGAAAAACGCAGATATTGTTTATTCATGGCGGCACGACTTTCAAGAACAAGAAGGACTATATTTCTTTTTTAAAAAATAGGGAAGTTTCTGTAGTTAAAAAAACCTCTTGGAAAGGAGAATATTTAGACAAAAAGTTGGGTGGATATTTTGAGATTATAAGACCGCTCATGCCGCTCGCCGATAATGCCCGATATGAATATTGGAAGATTTGTTTTGAAAGATATTTTCCTCATTTACGTCCAAATATTATTTTAATTGGCTCTTCACTGGGCGGAATTTTTTTGGCCAAATATTTATCAGAAAATAAATTTCCAAAAAAGATTTTGTCTGTTTATTTGGTTTGTCCGCCTTATGATGGCGCTGGTAGTAGCGAAGACCTTGTCGGCGGTTTTAAACTAAAATCGGATTTATCATTAATCGAAAAAAATTGTCGAAATATTAACCTTTTATTTTCTCAAGATGATGAGGTTGTGCCCTTGATACAGGCAAAAAAATATGCGCGGAAATTAAAAAAAGCGAAAATTATCGTCTTCGCCAATATGAATGGCCACTTTAAGGTTCCGGAATTTCCAGAGATAATCAAAATGATTAAAAACGATAAAAAAATACGGAGCTAAACTCCGTATTTTTCTATTTCAGCGAAAACCTCGTCAATACTTTTGGCGCCGTCTATTTCAACGAATTTGCCTTTTTCTTTATAGTGAGCGATTAAGGGAACTGATTCTTGGCGAAAAACGGCCATGCGGCTACCTATAACTTTAGGATCCTTGTCATCTCCGCGATTGCCGGTTGTCGCCCGGGCATCAATTCTTTTCTCCGCTTCTTCGGGGCTGATTCGCAGAAGAATGAAGAGGTCAACTTCTAAATTAACTTCCGCCAACATTTCCTCGAGCAGTTTGGCTTGAGGAATCATGCGGGGGAAACCGTCAAAAACAATCCCGGTTTCTAGGGCTTGAGCTTTTACGTTTTGAAGAACACCCTTTATTAGTTCATCTGAGACAAGGAGGCCGCTCGCTACCGTGGCTTCTATTTTTTTTCCGAGTGCAGTGCCCGAATCTATTTCCGCGCGCAGCTTGTCGCCCATCCCGAATTGGTAGAGGCCGTATTTTTTAAATAATAATTCGGCTTGGGTTGTTTTGCCCGAAGCCGGCAATCCATAGAGAACAATAATTTTCCCCATATTAAATAATGATTAAGAAACAAAGTAATATAATAACAATAAAATTCTTATTAGACAAGAGTTGTCCGAGGTTTTTGGAAAAAAATTGGGGTCGCGGGCGTACTATCAAATAAGACTCCTAAAATGCTATACTAAAAGCATGAATATTATTGATACTCCAATTAATGAAATATCCCAATTATCCGACACTGAGCTGGTAAAATTAACCCTGGCCAACCAGGATAATTTTGTTTATTTGGTTGATCGCTATAAAGGGAAGCTCTCTAGTTACGTTAAAAGACTGACTAATGCCAACAACGAGGACGCCGAAGATATTTTACAAGAAGTTTTCATTAAAGTTTATTTGAATTTAAACGATTTTAACAAGGATCTAAAATTCTCTTCCTGGATTTATCGTATTACTCATAATCAAGTGATAAGCGGTCACCGCAAATTAAAAGCGCGGCCGGAGGGCTATGCGGTTAATCTCGACGACCAATTGGCTAAAAATTTAGCTGCGGAAATTGACATGAAAGGGCAGGTCGACGATAAAATTTTACAGTCGACTATTAATTTGGTTCTGGATGAGTTGGAGCCGAAATACCGCGAAGTTTTGGTTTTGAAATTTTTAGAAGAAAAAAGCTATCAGGAAATCTCCGACATTTTAAAGAAACCGCTGGGCACAGTCGCTTCTTTGATGAATAAAGCTAAGCAAGAATTTAAATTAGAATTTGAGCGCCAAAACTTAAAAATTTAAAATATGTTAGATCCAAATAACGCCGGTTTCGAAAATAAATTACTGGCTAAAATAAAAGACCAAAAAATAAATCCTAAACCGCTTTGGCAGTTTTTATTGAAAGATTATATTATCTGGTTGGCAGGGTTAGTCTCTCTTTTAATCGGTGCCGCTGCCATTTCCGTCATGATTTATTTATTTAAATTTAATGATTGGGAAATTTATGATCAAACCAAAAAGAGTTTTTTGGAGTTTTTTGTTTTAACTTTGCCTTATTTTTGGTTTATATTTTTAGGACTTTTTGTTTTTATAATTTCTTATAATTTTCAACATACAAAAAAAGGTTACCGCTATTCAACCGTTTTACTCGCTGGGGCTTCAATTTTATCGAGTATTATTCTCGGGTCAATTTTTTATGTCGCCGGGCTAGGGGAAAGGTTAGACGGTATTTTAGGTAGCCAAGCACCTTTCTATGATCGCGTTATTAATCGTCATATTGATTTTTGGTCACAACCAGAGGAAGGGCGCTTATCCGGTTTGGTCGTAGGGTTAGTTGAGGAAGGAAAATTTATTTTAATTGATCGGGGGCAAGAAGAGTGGCTAGTGAGCACGGAAAACTCTCAGCCCTATTCTAACGCTATTATTGTTGTTGGTCAGCCAATCCGTCTTCTCGGCGAGGTAATCGGTGATTATGCTTTCCGGGCGGATAAAATTTTACCGGTTAATGCGGGCCGAGATTTTTTTCATCGTTTTAATGGCCAACCGCCACACATGCGGCCAGGCGATATGCCGCCCGGTCCGCGCCCATCTTTGAATCCATAATTTAAAAATTTAAAATTTAAAAAGAAAATATTTTTTTAAGCGTAGTAAATAGTGAAGGGTGTTTAAGAGATCTCACCCCCAATTAATTAATAAAATTAATTTGTTATTCCTACTACCATTCGGCTTTGTGCTGGAAGATAGCAGGAATAAATTCATCAATTATGAAACATAAAAAAATATTTTTTTCTAGTTTAGTTATGATTGTCGCGGCGGCGGCTGTTATGACTATCGCACAAACTTCTTATGCGGCTACGGCGACGCCCACTAAAACTGATACTTCCGACAAGACAAACCAGACTGCACAGATAAAGAACAAGCATGGCAAACTGGCTTCCTGGTTAAAGATGGGAAATAAGTCAAATTCAGTTTCTCAGGCGGATAGAGCAAAAAAACAGGCCGCGGTTGATGCCGCTCTGCAAGCTAGTGACTATAATGCCTGGGTGCAGGCAGTAGGTACAAGTAGTCCGATACTGACCAAGATAAATGTCAACAATTTCCCCAAATTTGTCCAAGCTTACCAGCTGAGAAAGCAAGCGGATGCGATTATGACAGAATTAGGCCTTAATCAGGGCATGAAATACGGTATTCAAGGAGTAGTGCAAAGCACTAAATAAGAAAAGAATAAAGGACAATAATTATATTTTTTTCAATTCACCTCGAAAAATTAATCTAAAAACAACCTCTGAAAAAAAGTGGGGGTTGTTTTTTTGAAGAAATTAGCTAAAACAAGCGTATTTAAGGGAAGAGGCAGAAGAGAAGGGACATAAAAGAAAATTATATTTAAAAATAAAAATTATGAAAAAAAACAAGAAATTTCTTTTAATTTCATTAGCTTTGTGTTTTTGCTTGTTTGTTTTAAGCGGTTGTAGTCAGGTTAATTTGACTGGTGTGAATAGCACCGCGACCCCAGGAGCAGCTGGTCCTAATGGTACTCCGCCAGAAGGTATGACTCCTCCGGATGGCGCCACCCCGCCGGCTGATGGCGGAACACCACCTGCCGATATGCCATCTTCTGGGGCTGGTCCCGCTAACTAAATTTATTCTTATGAATAATATAAAAAAAAGTACTCCAATAGTTGTTGCCTCGCTGGCCATTTTATTAGTTTTGGCTGGTTGTGTAAGTAAACCATCCGTTTCAATGATTAACCAAAATCAAAGCGATTCTAAGGCGGTTAAGAGAGGTGAACCTCGAAATGGCCGCATGCCAGACTTTGGACAGCCGGAGCGCCCCGCCGATTTACGCGGCGTAGTCACAGCAGTTGTCGGTAATGAAGCTACTATTTTAAAAATTGCGCTTAATCAAGGACGCCGACCAAGCTCAACCGAGCCGAATATTAGTTCGAGCACCTCGGGAGCGCCCACCTTATCTCTGAATGGCAACGCTAATCGTGCCCGCGGAGGTCAGGGAAATTTTGGTGGTCCGGGTGGCCCAGAGGGCGGTCCTGGCATGGGCGATTCGAGTACGACTAATCGCGCCTCTATGTTAGCCAACCTTAAGGCTATGAGTACCGGTCAAGAAAAAATTATTATTCCAGTCGGGATCAAAATGATGAAATCAGAAACCGATGCTACTGGGAAACGGACCATGATCGAAGCGTCGTTAACCGACATTATTGCTGATAAGATGATTACGGTTTGGTTAAATACTAGTGTTACCGATAAGAAGATTGCCGACTTCATTTTAATTAATTAATAACATTATGGCCCAATCTATTCTGGAAGAAAGCAAGAAAGCCAGGGGTGGTTTTTTTCGCTTATTTTTTAAAAAAAAATTTATAATTAGTGCGATTATAATTATTGCCCTCGCTCTAGGTGCTTACTATTTTATTAATAAAAATAAACAAAGCGCCACCGTGGCTGTTCAGACAAAGCAGTATATAGTTAAAAAGGAAGATTTAAAAATATCAGTCAGTGCGTCCGGCAAGGTAGTGGCAAAAGATGGAGTGGAATTGTCATTTCCGGTCTCAGGCAATCTTGAAGTCGACAATGTCTATACCAAAGAAGGCGATAAAATAAAAAAAGGCGATAAAATAGCTTCAGTCAAAACGGAAAGTTTAGCCTTTGAATTACGTAGTGCTTATAACAATTATCAATCGGCGCTTGCCAATTATAATTCCAAAATAGCAACGGCGACGGATAGTGAAAAAAATAAGGCGAAAGCAGCAATTGATCAGGCACAAGTTTCTCTTGATCAAGTAAAAATCAGTTTAGAGCAAACAAAGTCAAGCTCTGCCCAAAGCATTACTAATGCCGAAACAAATGTTACTACGGCCGAAAGCAATCTTAAACTTAATAATACTATTAATGATAGCGAGATAGTTCATAATGCATATTTAAGTTTAATTAACTCTCTTAAATCAGTTAATGTTAATTTAGCAAAATTACTGCGTGATTCCGATAGTATAATCGGCGTTGATGATATAAATATTAATAGCGATTTTCGTCTCGGTTTAGGAGCTTCAAATACAACCTCTCTGGCGGCGGCTAAAGCTAGCTATTTAAGAGTAAAAAATCTACGTGCCAGTCTTGACACTTCGGTTGCCATTCTTAATGACAATAGTTCCAATAGTACCGTTGACAGCGCGGCAATCAAAGCTGCTCAGGTAGTTAGTGCCATGCAAGATCATGAGCGCGATATGCAAAATTTATTGGATTCAACCATTACTTTTTCTGGTCTTTCACAATCAAAATTAGATAGTTTTAAATCGACTATTAACGCTAATCAATCAAGCGCTATTTCGATGGCATCCAGTATTAATAACGGAACTCAGGCCGTTGACAATGCAAAGAGCAGTCTTGATCAATACCAAACTACTTACAATAAAGCTGTTAGTGATTTAAAAACAATAAAAAGTCAAGCAGACCAAAATATTAATAACGCAGTTAATTCAGTTAAGGCCAGAGAGATTTCGTTGACCCAAGCTAAAAATGATTATGCGGATTTGATTGCACCGATTAATTCCAATGATTTAGCTTCCGCCCGTTCGTCTTTAACCTCGGCGGCTATTTCAGTCGATCGAGCCAAATATAATATGGAACAGGCGACCCTAATCGCGCCGATTGACGGTGTGGTGTCGATGTTAAATTATAAGAAAGGCGATATTATCCTTGATTCTAGTACCTCAAAAACGGTCGCTACGATTATTAATAACGACACCCTATATATTGAAGTTAATGTTGAAGAAGCCGATATTAGCAAATTAAAAATCGGCGATAAAGCACAAGTTACGTTTGACGCGGTTGATGGTGTGAGTTTAACCGGCGAAGTCAGTTTTATTTCTTTAACCTCAACCACTAGTTCAAACGGAATTGTCACCTATTTGGTTAGGGTAATTTTATCTAATACCGGCGCATCCCAGATTAGAGAAGGAATGACAGCTGCACTTGAATTTATTACCTCAGAAGCCCAGGGGGTTCTTTCTGTCCCAGTCCAGGCGGTACGAAACATTGGCGGAAAACCATCGGTTGAAATGGCTGATGGTAGCATCCGAAATGTTGTGACTAATTTTACTGACGGCAAAAAAGTTGAAGTCATTAGTGGTCTTCAAGAAGGCGATGCAATTATTTATTAATTATGATTAACAACGCGGTTATAAAATTAGAAAATGTCTATAAATCATATTACTTAGCCAACGGCGAAGAAATACCCGTGCTCAAAGGTATTGATTTGGAAATTAAAAAAGGAGAATTTGTTGCTATTATGGGTGAGTCTGGCGGCGGTAAAACCACTCTACTGAACGTTATTGGTTGTTTGCATCCTTTAAGCAAGGGAAATTATTTTTTAGATGGTGAAAATATAGGGAGTGTTAAAGACGATTTTACGTTGGCGTTTATCCGCAATAAAAAAATGGGATTTATTTTTCAACAGTTTAATCTATTTTCTCGTTTTTCCGCCTTAAAAAATGTTGCTTTGCCGGCTCTTTACGCTGGCGTTCCCGCAGCTGAACGGGACAAGAGAGCAAGAGAACTTCTTGAATCAGTTGGTTTAGCGGAGCGTATGGGCCATCGACCCACGGAGTTATCTGGCGGGCAGCAACAGCGGGTTGCGATTTGTCGAGCGCTCGTAAATAATCCAGAAATAATTTTGGCCGATGAACCGACGGGGGCGCTTGATTCTAAATCCGGGGTAGAAGTAATGAAAATATTTACTAATTTTAAGAACCAGGGTCGGACAGTCGTGATGGTAACCCATACAACTGAGGTCGCTAAATATGCCGATAGAATTGTTTATTTGCGTGATGGACAGGTTGTCGATAATAATTTTAAATTAAAGGACAATTATTAATTATGATTTGGGAAATTATTAAAATGTCATTTGAATCTCTCTTGGCCAAAAAAACTCGGACTTTTTTATCGATGCTCGGCATTATTATTGGGGTAGCGACTGTTATCGCTGTTTTTGCGGTCGGTAAAGGTGCACAAGAATCAGTTAATTCTCAATTTCAAAATCTTAGCGCTAATTCAATTTTAATTATGCCAAATCGAGGCCGCGGTTTTACGAGTAGTTCTAAATTAAAAACCGCTGATGCCCAGTTACTTTTAAGTGCCGATCACGTTGCTTCAGCGACCGGGGCTATCCAGGGGAACGCTACGGTTTCTTATGGTTCGATCGATAAGAGCTATAGCGTTGTCGGCGTCGACCAAAATTTTATCGGTATTTCCAATTTGAATATTGAGCAAGGCAGAGGGATAGAGATTGATGATATTAATAATAGAACGACTGTCGCCGTTGTCGGCGCGGCCGTCGTTTCCGACTTGTTTCCTGGCAGCGTAAGTCCGATCGGCCAAGAAATTACCGTCGGCGGAAAGAAAATGGAGATTGTCGGGGTTTTGAAAAAATTAGGTTCTCGCATCGGCATGATTTCAGTTGATTCGGCGGTTATTTTACCGAGCACGACCGCCGAAAAAAGTATATTGGGCTCCAGGGGGCAAGTTATGATTACGACTGCGGTTGATAATGTTGATAATACCAGCCTGGCCACAAGTAGTATTACGTCTATTTTACGAACCGAGCATAAACTTAAAACCAGCCAAGAAAATGATTTTCAAATTATGGATGCGGGCAGCATGGTTGCGGCCGCGCAAGCTTCAGCCAAGACTATGACTGCGCTCTTAACGGCTATAGCCGCTATCACTTTGCTTGTTTCCGGTATCGGGATTATGAATGTCATGTTTGTGACGGTGGCTGAGAGAACTAAGGAAATCGGCATTTCTAAAGCAATCGGTGGCAAGCAATCTGATATTTTAAGTCAATTTTTATTAGAGTCGGTAATTTTGTCGATGGTTGGCGGCGCAATCGGAATAATTATCGGCCAAGGGGCAATTCCAATTATTACTTATTTTAATTTAATAAGTATGGCCTCGTCTTGGACTGGCCCCTTAATTGGTTTTAGTTTTTCGGTTGTTGTTGGTATCTTTTTCGGATTTTATCCGGCCTTTAAAGCAAGCAGACTTGATCCGGTTGACGCTTTGCGTAGTGAATAAGTGATAAGTTTTTATATACTAAAATAAGCATATGCTTGCTCGCACAATTTCTTTAGCTCTCATTTTGCTGGTCGCCTTAATTATCGCCGGCTTGGGGTTAGCCATTAAGAAGGAAAAGAATAAAATTAAAAAAGCTTGGCACCTTCCTAATTGGCATTTTCTAAAATTTCGTAAATAATTTTATTTAAAAAGGGCTCGATAATTCGAGTTCTTTTTAACATATTTATAAATTTGTGCTACTATTCTAATAGGCTTTCTCGAAAGAGCTTAGATAATAATTAAATAAGCACAGTATGAAAATAAATAAAATTTGGCTTTTCGTCATTTCCGTGGCGATCCCGCTTTTTATCGGGTTTATCGGCTCGCTTCTAACAACTCCGAGCATAGCCGGTTGGTATACGAGTTTGAATAAACCCGGGTTTACGCCGCCGAATTGGTTATTTGGGCCCACTTGGACGATACTTTTTATTTTGATGGGCTGGGCTTTATTTTTAATTCTTAAAGATGGCCGCCAGAATCGTTACTTCAAGGCCGCTTGCCTAAGTTTTGGTTTCCAGCTTTTCCTTAATCTCTATTGGTCATTTCTGTTTTTCTATATTAAACAGCCACCGCTCGCTTTCTATGCGATTGTTTCTTTATGGTCGATGATTTTTGTAAATATTTATTATTTTTATCAGATTAAGAAGTCCGCGGCTTATCTTTTAATTCCGTATATTGTCTGGGTAACTTTTGCGGCTGTTTTGAATTATTCTATCTGGCTTCTTAACTTATTTCCATTTTAGTTTTTGTTTAATAGTAATTTATCGCGTTATTTGAATAGAACCCCCTTGTTTATAGCAAGGGTTTTTTATTGACAATTATTAAATAATTACTTAGTATATAATGTTAGTATTAGACAAATATTAATTTAAAAAAGATCTTTTAAAATAAGTCACAGTCATAGTCATAAACTAAATCTTACCGAGATGCAAAATTCAATTCGAAAAAGAATTTTCGACGACATCGTTTCATTTGTTTTTAATCTTGATTCGGGCATAGTCGTGTCCGCAGATTTCATTGAACCAGCGGAAGTTACCCCGCACACCCCGCTTGTCGATATTTTAGATCCGTTCAATTTGCAGCGGCTTTTAATTAGGATTGAGGATTTTTTCTCAATCCGGATAGAGGATCAGGAAATCTTTCAAGCCCCTGTTTTTAACGGTTTGCCCAGCTATTGTGGGTATGGGGAAAAACCTTTTTTAACGAAAAATTTTGGGGAACTATCAAGCCTTGTGGCCAGCAAAATTTAAGAAACAGAAGATGGTGACTTACTCAGATGAAGAGTTAATAGAGGCGCTCAGAGCGGCCGATGATGATTTGTTCACCTTTAAAAAAGTTGGCGATATTCTGGCTTGCATTAAAAGTTTGCTCGGCGCCAGAGCAAGAACCTTGGAATAAACCAGGAGACGGTCTAAATGTCCGTCTTTTTTATTTTAAAGATAAATATGGCTATTATTAGCTATATTTTTTATATAAAAAAATTGACATTTAGGCTATTATTTGGTAAAATTAAAAATAAGAAAATTTATTTAAATATATTATGAAAAATAAGAAAATTCTCCTTATTCCTATTTTGTTATTGTTTGTTTTTATACTTAGTGCCTGCGGATTAAAAACTGCTCCCGCGCCCGATAAGCCAGCGCCTATTTCTGTTAAGGGACAAACCGCGAGCGAGAGCTTAAGTATTAAGCAAGATTTAGAATATCCCGGCATGATTGTAGCGGAAAGCGAAGCTAGTATCGTTGCCAAAGCGAGTGGTAATTTAACGGCCGCTAATTTCAAAGTGGGCGACCAAGTAACGCTCGGGCAAGAACTTGCTAAAATTGATGATGTTAATTCGGCCGCTTTTAATCCGAGTAATTATAATACGAGCCAGATAAAGCAGGGGATTAATGTAGTTGGCCAAGCCGAAGCTGGTTATAACTTAGCTAAAAGTAATTATGATAATCTTTTAGTTTCTTCAGTTAAGGATTTACGGAGCGCGGAAATTAGCCGCGATCAAGCGGCTAAAGGACAAAGTAATTTAGATTTAACGGCCGCCGAAAGTATTAAGAGCGCTGAACTCGCTTATGAAACTTCTAAAATAGCGGTTGAACAAGCTCGCTTAACTTTAGAAAATCGCCAGAAGCTAGCCGACCAATCCGTTAAAGACGCCAAGACTAATGCGGAGAACGCAATCAGCTCTGCTTTAAGCGCGGTAAGCACCACTATTACTAATATAAATAATATTACGGCGCTGGATGATAATAATACGGTCTCTATTCCGTATCGTTCTAATTTAGGAGCTTTAGATTCAAGTGTTTATAATATCACTAAACAATCATATCAAAACGCTAAAAACGCACAGGCTGATTATAATACAAAAAAATTTACTAATTTAAACGATAAGTTGAGCGCGGTCGCCCTAGTCGTTGATGCGGCTAAAAAATTAACCGATGATACTAAAATTTTATTAGAGAAAACAATTACTTCAACTTCACTACCACAAAGCTCTTTATCCGGGCCATCATTAACAGGCTTGCAGGCTTCAGTCGCCGGTTATCAGACGCAGATGAGCGGTGTGGTCAGCCAAATCGACGGCACTATTCAGACTCTGGCCAATATTGATTTGAATAATACCAGTTTGCTTGATAGTTTGCGCCAAGCTTATGACTTATCTAAACAGCAACAAGCGAGCGCCGAACAAGCCTTAAATAATTTAAAGGCGGGTAATACGAGCCAGAAAGATTCAGCCGGCTTCGCCTATAATTTAGCGCAGAACCAATATGATAATCTAAGAGTAAAAATCGAATCGCAAATTTTAGCGGCCAAGACACAAATGGAAACCGCCGCTCTCCAATATAATAATGCCGTTACTTCTTTGCAGGGTCTATACGATGCTCATTCCGTTATTTCGCCGCTTACGGGTACAATTACTAAAGTATTTATCGCCAACGGCGAAGCGGTTAATCCGGGACAGCCAATTTTAACTGTTTCGCAAACGCAAAATATTAAAGTTCAATTTTATGTCGAACCGGATAATTTGCTCGCGATTAAACCAGGTTTGCCGGTCAAAGTAATAACGGACAATAATAATTCTTATGACGGTATCGTAGCTGCGGTTTCCCCGCAAGCGGACCCGATTACCCGCCGCTTTTTAGTTGAGGTAAAATTGGAAAAAAGCGAAGGTGTATTTTTAGGGACGGTGGCGACCGTGCAGTTAAGTTTAATAAAAACAGCTGGTTCTCCGGGTTTAATTATTCTTCCTTTGTCGGCCGTAACCGTCGGGCAAAACGGTAATTTCATTTTTATCGCGGAGAATAATCAGGCGAAAAAAGTAGCGGTTGAAATTAAAGAAGTCATGGGCGAAGTGGCTAAAATAAAAGTTGATTTGCCCGCCGAGACGGTTATTATTACCGACGGCAACAAGCTTATTCAAGAGGGGCAGGCGATTTCTTTGACCAAATAAATATGGAGATAAACATCAATAATAAAAAGGAAGAAGAAAAATATCAATTACCGATTGAAGCGGCACCTATGAGCGCTGACGCTACACTTAATGAAACAACGGAAAATAAAATTAGCGCTCATAAAAATTCCGACCATCTTTATTTAGAAAAATTAAAATTCAACCCTGAACTCCGCAAGAGCTGGTTGAATTTTTTTATTGTTAATTTCCGGGTTGTTATTTTGCTTATTATTCTTTTGACCGGCTTAGGCATTTATTCTTTCAGCGTTTTGCCGCGTGAGTCTAGTCCAGAAGTAAAAATTCCGATTGCGATTGTCATGACCACTTACCCCGGAGCCTCGCCGGCCGATATTGAAGAGCTGGTTTCCAAAAAAATCGAGACTGGAATCGCTGGTGTTAAAAATATTGATAAAATTACCTCCCAATCCTCTAATTCGATTTCCATGATTACGGTTGAGTTCGATGCTAAGGCAAATTTAAACGATTCGATTCGCAGTTTGCGGGACGCGGTTTCCAGCGTGAAGCCGAAATTGCCCAGCGACGCGAACGATCCGGTCGTTAAAGAAATATCGCTCGATGATTCGCCGATAATGGTTATGTCCTTGTCCGGCCCTTATGACGGCTTTGTTTTACGTAACGCGGGCGACAAGATAAAAGACGAGCTAGAAAAAATTGCTGGCGTGCGCGAGGTTACTATCTCTGGCGGCGATGAACGGGAATTCAGCATCGAGTATGATCCACAAAAACTAGTCCTTTATAATTTATCAGCGGTGCAAGCTAATCAAAAAATCCAAGGAGCTAATTTAGCGATTCCGGCCGGAACTTTTGAGGGCCGCAACTATTCTTATCCGGTGCGGGCTGATGGGCGCTTTTTTACGGCTGCGGTTTTAGCGGACACGCCAATTATCCATACGGACGCGGGAGCGATAATATATTTAAAAGATATCGCGACGGTTAAAGATACGTCTATTAAAAAGACAGTTTATTCCCGTTTATCTACCAAAGGAAAGGAGGCGTCGAGCGACGTTACTTTGCAAATTATCAAAAAAACGGGCGGCAACGTTATTGGGACGGCCGAAAAAGTGCGCGCGACGTTTGAGAGTGAGCTCAAAAAAATGCCGAGCGGTTTGCATTATGATATTACCGTCGACATGAGCGAAGAAATAAATGATAGCTTTACACAATTGACACATGATTTTTTATTGACGATTATTCTTGTTTTTGCGATTCTTTTCCTTATTGTCGGCTTTAAGGAAGCTTTGGTTGCCGG
>Ga0172381_10000860_pt1 | contig 37853 bp, 57 predicted proteins | sample Leawel6488metaG_FD_119754 | JGI IMG/M metagenome (GOLD analysis project Ga0172381, IMG submission 119754) | Leachate microbial communities from a municipal landfill in Southern Ontario, Canada - Leachate well 64-88 metaG | ecosystem: Engineered > Solid waste > Landfill > Unclassified | place... | reverse complement strand
CGCGAAGCGCGGAAGCTCGGCAGGCGGCACGACGCTGACGGTTGCCGGGGCTAATGCCTCGGTAGGTTACAGGAGGGTGGCATAATGGAATGGCTCAAAGATAAAGCGCAGATCGTAACGCGGAACGACGGCTCATTCGTTATTCAGGCTTTGCTTGACGGCAAATATGAACCCTACAACGCGACGCCGGACTACTGCCCGGAACTCTACGCCGAAGTGGTGGCGTTCCTTGAAGCGCCGGAAGCGTAAAAACTAGGCCGCTCGGCCATCGGAGGCATCATGGAAAAGTTAGGCTACGACATAGTGAAAATACTTCTTGTCTCCGTTATCAAGGAGAGACCATGCTGATATACGACAGCCTACTGATCGCCCTCGGCGTGGTCATTCCCGCCGGATTGCTCGCGGGGCCGCGGCTCTACAAATGGCAGAAAGCCAAGCGCGAACAGCGCGCGGCGCTCGAGGCGAAGCGCGACGCGACGCTCGAACGCATCGCTAAGACGCTCGCCGAGGTGCAGGCCGACCAGCGCGAATCCGGCTCCGACGTGCGGTGTCTCTATTCGATCATGTTGGCCCAGCTTGACGCCTCTGAAGTCTCGCTCAAGGCTCTGCACGGTGAACACCTCAACGGCAACGTCGATGAAGCGCTCAAGTCCGTACAGGCCGAGCAGAAAAAGATACGAGACAAGCTGATCGACAAGGTGTGCGACGGCATCGGCGAGGGGGCGGATTAAATGAGCCGCGAAATCAAAGACCTGGCGCCCGGTTTCCGCGAGAAGGTGCAGGCCGCGCTCGACTGTATGCGCGTAGACAAAGAGCTAAAAGCCCTTGGCGTTGCCGACATCCTTATCATCGAGACCCGCCGCGACCTCGTGACCCAGATCGCCTATTATTGCCGAGGCTCAGGCATGGCGCCCGAGAAGGTCCGCGCCGTATGGCAGGCTGTGGGCCTCTGGAAGCTCTCGGACAAGGAAACGCAGACCCCGACGACATGGACGCTCAAATCAAAGCACCTCGATGGCAAGGCCGTTGACCTCTGCCCCTCCAAGGACAGCAAGGCCGCATGGTGGGACGCGCCCGATGCGGCATGGAAGCGAATGGCGACCATCGCGCAGAGCTACGGCCTGGAGTCGGGCTATACTTGGGCACCGCCAAAGCAAGACAAGCCGCACTTTGAGCAGTCGGATAAAGTCGCCGCGACGGTTTCGCCGTGGCAAAGGAGCAATCGATGAGCAAATTCCTTAAATCGCTGATCACGGACAAAGACTTCGATGGAGATGCTACGAAGATTCTCGGGATCATGCTCATTATCGCCGGAGTTGTCGGCTGGTTCATGGGCAACGATCCGGCTTTCATCGTTGGCTTCGGCGCGGCGCTCGCGGCCTCCGGCAAGTTCTCGGCGCAGGGTTAGCCATGTGTGGGCGAAAATCAAAGGCTGGCTTCTTGCTGTTGCTGGCCTTCTGCTTGCCGCTCTCGGCTTTTTCGCAGGCCGAAAACTTGACCATCACAATTCCGCTGGCGACGTGGCAGGAAATCCGGGCATCGGCGGAAAGCCTGGCGGGGAAAGTGAACCTCTTGGAGAGCTTGCTGAAAAGCATAGACGCGAAGTATCGAGAGCAATTGGAGACGGACAAAGCATTGCAAGCGACGCTCGAAGCGAAGCTCAGCACCTTATCGACTTACTCAATCGCGCAGAAAAAAGAAAATGACGCCCTACGCTTCTGGCTTCCTGTCCTGGGAACCGTCGCCGCCGCGCTGGGCGTCTACGCCGCCCTGAAATAGCCTGCTCTTCCTCTTCCTCACCGTTCCGCGCGGATCGCGGAAAGCCTGCCGGCAACCTCCTCCGGCAGGCTTCTTTTTGCCAATAAAAAAGCCCCGTTGGCTCCGGGGCTTTTTCTTTTGTGCCGTTGGCTCCCGGCCTATTGGCTCCCGCATCACGGCCTGCTCTTGAGGTGCCACGAGTCGCCGGACTGCTCGAGCTGGTAGCCAATGGCTCCCATATGCTCGATGATGCGCGAGGCGTGGCGCGGGGAGACGACCAGGATCTCCGCCAGCTCGCCTCGCGTGTACCAGCCGCCTCGCAGGATCCCGACCGCCTCTTCCCACTGGTCGACGGCCATAAAGTATTGGCGGGACATAGTTATTCGGGTTTCTGTGCTGGGGTCTTTCGTGGCCGGCCGCCCTCGGGTTTGCCCTCCGCTTTGCGCTTTGCGTTGCGGGCTGTGGCGGCCACGCTCTTGGCGGGGGATTTGACCTTGCCGCCGAGTTTTCCAAGCGTAGAAGCTGACTCTCTTACCATTGCGCCAACATTGGCGTTTGCTTCTTTTTCCCACCTACCGCGACCGGCTGGTGTCTGCACAAGGTAGGCAATGTCAACTAGCCAGTGAGACATTAGGGGGGTGCAAATCATGCCATTGTCCCGGATCGCATTGTTTATCAGCTTAATACAAGAGCCGAGCTGATCCAGGTTTGCGTCAAAAAATGTTTTATCCACACCAAGGATTTTTTTTACTTCCGCCCTGATTCTTACGTCAATTTCTGACATTTAAGACCTCCTGTCTATTTCTGCCATTTCGATTCCTTTACCAAAGGATGCGGAGCTCTTGTGCCCGATTTTTTTCTCAATTTCCCTTTCACGGGGATAGTATGCTTCGACAAAATTGGTCCCCTCAAGGGTGCTATTGATCCTAAATTCGTACCCCTCTACAAAAGCATCTTTGTAAACTTCGGAATACTTTTCAAATTCAATCGCCCGATCCATTGCCTTGCTCATCTTGTATCTCCTCTCTCACTGTCTAATATTAGTATAAGCGTTTACGGTTTATCTGTCAATAAGTATTTGCAAAAATAATGCGATTCCTGTACGATTTATTTCGAGCAGTACGCTTCCAGAAATGCGGATTAAAGCCCTTTCAAAAAATATCGGTTTTTATTCTTTTGCTATTGACAGTAAACTATATGGGGCTTACACTAAAACCATGATAACCAACAGACAGCAACAGGCGCTTGACTGGATCAAGCAGCAGAACCCGCCGCCGACAATGCGTGAACTGGGGAACTATCTAGGCGTGTCTCGGCAGCGGGCAAGCGCAATCGTGCATTACCTTGCGGACAACGGGTATTTGAAAATCACGAAATACCATCCAAGAGGGATAATTAAAAAATGACAATAAAAATATGCGGATACGAGAAGGGCGACAAGGAACGCCGGCAGGAGTTCGACACGACCGGGCGGCGGGAATTGAAGCGGGCGCGGGCCGCGAATAAGGCCGAGGCCACGGCATGACCCCCGAGGGCGCAGTTGTCCGGGCTTGCCTCGACTTCCTCGAGATCAAGCAGATCGTCGCGTGGCGGAACAATACCACGGGCGTCTACGATCCGGCGACGAAGCGGATGCGCAAAAACTCGGGCCGCAACGGCGTAGCCGACATCCTCGGCTGCCTCCCCGGCGGGCGCTTCCTTGCCATCGAGTGCAAGGCGGGGCGCGGGAAGCTGTCGGCGGATCAGGTTGAATTTCAGCGCGACATCATCCGCCAAGGCGGACTCCATATCGTGGCGTATCGCGTAGAGGACGTGATTGAAGTGCTCAAGGAGGAGGGGATATGAGCGATTTGTCGAAACTTGGTTCGCCCTTGCAGACTATCCGGGCGCATTGCCTTGACTGTTCGCAGACGGCGCATGAGGTGGAACTTTGCCCTGGTGAGGGCACTTGCTTGCTTTGGCCGTACCGATTCGGGCATGACCCGCGCAGGGAGAAGCGCGTTCTCACGGACGAACAGCGTCAAATTACCCGCGAAAGGTTTACGCGTGGGAAAACGCCTGTAATTAAAGGCGAAGAAGGCGACAAATGCCAGTAATGCCGAAAGACTACACGGATGCCATTGACGCGCTGATCGCCGACAAGCAGAAAGACCTTGCCTTTATGCGCAACCACGACGAGGGCGGTATCTGCGCTCGCTACGAGTGGGAGATCATGGGCATGGTCGAAGCGAAAGCGGCCATCGTGAAAACGTGGCGCGGGAAGCAGGAATTTACGGGCGATGACTCGCTGACTCTTGGCAACCGCATGGCTGACGCGATACTGGGGGCGATCCGATGAGCGGCTGGATAAGCACAGCGCCGATGCTGCCGGATCACGACCTTGACCCGCCCGACTACGGCGATTACGAGAAGGACGAGGACTACCTGGACAACGTAGCGGCGGGCTACTCGAACGCCGACGCTGCGATGGACGAGGCGATAGATGAAATGGACGGGCAGGTTTTAGCACATGACGATCTCGAGTTCGGAACACCGGACGACGATATCGAAAACCCGCATACTGATAAGTGCGGGAATCAAGACAGGGAATAGGGGGAGATATGGAATCGATGTATGACATTGCGGCGCGGTATTTGGAGATTATGGAGATTGAGGGCGACGACCCGGACACCGTAGCGGCACGGCAAGCGGCGATGGATGAAATAGGCGAAGCCTTCGAGGGCAAGGCTGAAAACATCATCCGGTTTATCAGGAACCTCGAGGGGCAGGCCGACGCGATCAAGGCTGAAGAGAAGCACCTTGCAGCCCGTAGAAACGCACTGGAGAACAAGGGCGCATGGCTGCGGACGTATCTATCAGACACCATGAACCGGCTGAATCTCGATTCGGTCCATGCGGGGATATTCGAGGCTAAATTCAAGCTGAACCCGCCCGCCGTCAAGATCATCGACCAGGCCGCAATTCCTGCCAAGTATTTCATAGTTCAGGAACCGCAGCTTTCCAAATCGGCAATCAAGGACGATCTCAAGGCTGGGATCGCGGTACCGGGCGCGGAGCTCTCACAGGGCAAATCCCTGTCGATAAGGTAGGGAATATGGAAAACGATATCACACTTAGACAGGAAACAGCTCCGGCTGAAATGTCGGTCAAGGATGTGGAGAGACAGATCGGGAAGATCCAGGAACTTATGGCGGCCGTCATGAAAAAGGATGAGCATTACGGCGTCATCCCTGGGACCGGAAAGAAGCCATCGCTCTTGAAGCCAGGCGCGGAGAAGATCAATTTCATTTTCCGATTGGAACCTGAATACAAGATCGAGCGCCACGAGCTCCCCGAAGGGCACAGGGAATTTGAGATTACCTGCGTGTTACGCAAGATCGGCACCGGTGAGAAAGTGGGCGAGGGCGTCGGCTCCTGCTCCACGATGGAATCAAAGTACCGATACCGGAACGTGGCCGACTACGAAATCCTCGATACGCCAATTCCTAAGGACTCGAAGGAACGCAAAGCGGAATACCGAAAGCAGGGATTCGGAATGAAACAGGTTGACGGCGCGTGGTACTGGGTGAAATACACATCGACCGCAAAATCAGACAATCCCGACATTGCGGACGTTTATAACACTGTGCTCAAGATGGCAAAGAAGCGCGCTTACGTTGACGCTACGCTCACCGCAACCGCCGCCAGCGACTTCTTCACCCAGGACGTGGAAGACTTCGCGCAGGATCGACAGGACGAAGCAATCACTAAGAAGCCAGAACCTCGCCATGAGGCAGGAACCCGCATTCCCGACGATACAACGAAGCCCGCCGAAGGGCAGACAACCGTCATCGAGCCGAATGAAGAGGATCTACTCAAGGCCGAGGGCGCGGCAATAGTAGCCGACAAACTCCTTTCGAAAGAGCGCCAGACCCAGCTCTGGAACGAATCAGGCAAGAATCTCAAGGCATACGTCGAATCGCTCAGGAAAGAACCGGCGATCATGTTCTAAAAAGGGAGGAATTGAGATGGAAGAATCAAGGGAATTGGTGGTACTTGTAGAGCAGAGCGGCATGGAGAAGACGAAGGCACAGACGGTACTTGACGCCTTCACCGGATTTTTCAAGGAGGCGTCGGAGTGGGAGGCTAAGACGAAAAGCCTTGTGATAACCGATGTTTCGCAGGTTGCCGAAATGAAGATAGCAAGGATTGGCCGCTTGCAGCTTAAGGAAATCCGCGTCGCCCCCGAGAAGACGAAAAAGAAGCTCAAGGAAAACATCCTTGTCGAAGGGCGATTCATTGACTCCGTTTATAACCTTATCGCCGGCATCACGATGCCGCTGGAAAATGAACTGCTCGAAAAAGAGAAATTCGCCGAGCGGAAGGAACAGGCGCGGAAGGATGCCCTGGCCGCCGAACGTGTCGAAAAGCTCGCGCCGTATGAAATTGACACCTCGTTTTTCAATCTCGCCGAAATGCCCGACGCCGCGTTTGCACAGTTGCTCGAAAATACCCGCGTGGCGCATGAATCCCGGCTCATGGCTGAACGCAAGGCCGAGGATGAGAGGATTGCACGGGAGAAGGCCGAGCAAGAGGAACGCGCACGAATCGCGGCAGAGAACATCCGGCTCAAGGCCGAGGCCGACGCAAGGGAAAAAGCTATCGCGAAGGAACGCGAAGCTCACGAAGCCGCCCTGAAAGCTGAACAGAAAAAGCACGACGAAGAAGAAGCCAAAGCCCGCGCTCTTGCCGAGGCAGAAAAGAAGAAGCAAGAGGAAGCGTTCCGTATTGAGCGCGAGAAGCGCGAGGCTGAACGAGAGGCCGAAAGGAAGAAACAGGCCGCCATTGAAAAGAAAGCCCGTGAAGCCGCCGACGAAGAGCGCCAAAAGCAGGAAGCCGCCCTGGCCGCCGAGCGCGAAGCGGCAGACAAAGCACGGCGCGAACTCCAGGCGAAGATCGACGCGGAAGCCAGGGCGAAGCGCGAACAGGCGGAACGCGAGGAAGCCGAACGCAAAGCGAAAGAAGCGGCCGAAAAGAAGGCAGCTATGGCGGGCGATTTTGAAAAGGTGCTTTCCTATGTGCGGCAGCTCCGAAACGTCCCGTGCCCGACGGTGAAAGACCTTATCGCCTCGGCAATCATCGAGGATATAAAGGACTGCCTGGAACGCGGGGAACTAACCGTAAGAGACAATCTATAACCAGCCCGCCCCGGCGCAAGTCGGGGCAAAGGAGAATGAACATGAAAAATACAGGCGGGCCAGCGTTCCCTGGTGAAGGGCTAAGCGTCCAGAATGGAATGCTAGGAAATAGAAAAACCCCCGGTATGGAACTGCGAGACTACTTCGCGGGGCAGGCTCTTTCATCGGGACTATGCCCAGAAAATGCATACTGTTATGCCGATATGACAGAATGGGCATACAAAGTTGCAGACAATATGCTTATTGAAAGGGACAAGCAATGAAACGCGCCGACGCTATCGCCCTTGCACTGTTCGCCCTGGCCTTGATCGTCATCGGGGCCGCAACGATCATCGACCTGAAAACGCCGCGTGAAGTGCAGATCGGCGACCTGTACCTGATGGACGCAACGCGCGCGCCGTGGGTGCTTGACGTGTACATCAACGGGGTTAAGCATGTGTTAGCGTTCAAGACTCCAGAGGATGCTGACGCCTATGTTCGCGAACTCATGGCGGATCGGCGGTACAGGGTCAGCGCAAAAGGAGAAACCGATGATACATATTAGCTGGTTCGTATTATGGCTTATTATTTCAGCGGCTTTCGTTGCGGAGTTTATCACGGCGGCGATATTCAGGGCAGGCAAGCCATGAGCGACGAGAACATCTGCAAATGCGGCGTAGGCAAAGTTTCTTTCGAGTGCGTAGGTGAGGATTTGTTTATAGCCATGATGGAGTGCGCAAAAGATCACAGCATACGAAGCAAGGGCATTATTGAATACCGATGCGAAAAATGCGGCGAAATAATCACAACCGCTGATAGCGGGATGATGGTAAGGACATATTTATGACCGCCCCGCTTTACGAGCCCGAGCTAGATCTGTTCACTCCCGCGCAAGACACGCTCGAACAAAAATTCACGGCATTCGACCAGAAATGCCCCGAGGTGTACATTGAGTTTTCCGACTGCGTGCTGAAGCACGTCTACGCCAGGGATACGTATGTCTCACCGCGTGATATATTCGGGGAGATTCGCCCGCGCCTTGCCCGCCTGGGGATAGGGCTCAACAACAGCTACTCGAGATTCTATGGCGACCGGTTCAAGGAGCGCCACCCGCAATATGCGAGCCTGTTCCGAGAGCGCAGGAGGCCGGTCAAGGCTATGGCGCTGCATTACAAAAAATAATGCTTGACGGCTCATTGTAGTAGTGGTAGTATTATGCATGGAGGGAAACATGACACCGAAAGAAATAAAAGCGATCCGCGAACGGCTGGGGCTGACTCAGGTGCAGTTTGCGGAGAAGCTGGGCATCAGCGCAAGCATGGTTGAGGCGATGGAGTACGGCAAGAGGCAGGCAACGCCAGGGACCGTGACAAAAATCATGGCTATGAGGGGGAAGCGCAATGAATAGGAAATTGTTTGAAGAAGCGGCTGAGGTGCTAGAAGAATTACGCAAGGCGTATACACAAATTACCGGGCTCCCGGCTGTTAGGGCGAACAATTTACTCCCACGCATCACCGCCGCCCTAGCCGCGCCAGAGCCGGACGCGATGGAGGTTTTGCAGCAAGTGCCGGGGGCGAGTGAGAATGATCTAATTTCAGCGAAGCACCTTGCTGGTTTTATTTTATCGCAAACCAAGCGAACATATCCCGGAGGCACACAAGAAGTTCTTCCGGCATACAACGTTGAAACCGCAACCGAACTCATAGAATCTTGCTTCGCCGCGATCCGATCCGACGAACGTCAGAAGGCGGCAAAGCGGGCGATAGTATACTGCGAATCAAATAGGCTCGTGAAAGGCTGGCAGTCTGACCTTCGCACCGCAATCATGGCTGACACAGAGGAGGCTGACCATGGAAACTGCTAGGGAATTTACGAGGCGAATGGCCGAGGATGGACTGCAAGGGAATTTGTATGGGCTGCTGTGCTCTATCGAAGTCCGTGATGCCACAATCCGGCAGGAGGACGCTGAAAAACTATGTGATAGTTGCGCTCACGGGATAGGCACTAAGATCAATGATTGTTCAGTTTTCCCCAGCAATCGTCCAATTTTCCCCTGCAAACTACGTGCCGCCATCATTAAGGAGGAAAAACCATGAACTACAAACTGACCTCGGAGATGTGGGGGTAAAATGAAAGAGCGACCAATTATTATGACGGGGACAAGTGTAAACAACATCCTCGTGGGCCACAAAACTATGACACGTAGGGTGATAAAGCCACAACCTGACTTTCCTTATTTTGTAAAAAAAGCGATTTACATATTCGACGAAGATGTTGGATGTTATCGCTGGTGGCTATTAGATTCGCTTGATTGCACTATCGATGATTGCTCGTTTCTCCGATGCCCCTACGGTCAACCCGGTGATAGGCTGTATGTCAAAGAAAAATATTTTGTAATTGATCAACCAAAATCAAGCGGCTCTGATATATTGTATGGTATACTAGATGATAGATTGTATGGTATACTATTATCAGAGGTGAAAAATGGAAAATATAAAGTTGTCGAATGGAATATTGCTGAGATCAATTCCTATCTCTCCGAACGAAGATTACATGGCAGGATCGGATGGTCAGATTTACTCACGGACAAAATACAAGGGCTTTGGGCGGAAGGAATACGTGGATTGGTATCCGCTAAAAGGGCACATGACAAACAAGGGATACCGGAGTATTTCGCTATCGCACGAGAACAAGAAAGTAACAAAATCGGTGCACCGGCTTATTTGCATGGCTTTCCACGGATTGCCCCCTTCACCGTCCTCGCAAGTTCGGCACTTGGACAGCAATCGTCAAAACAATTTGCCGGAAAACTTGGCATGGGGATCGCAAATAGACAACTGGGGGGACAGGAAATTGGTTGGGCTGGGGACGGAATGGGAAAAGCACCCGATGGCGAAGCTAACCAATTTCGAGATGCAAGCCTTGAAATGGGCGATAGAAAAGGGACTGGTGAGCCAGAGACATGCGGCGAGAGTTCTTGGAATGTCCCAGGCTGGGATATACGCCGTTGTTCATCGGAAATTATAAAATGCACACCATCAATCTACATGCCTCGATGGGCCTCACGTCTCCTTCTCGAAGTTGTAAGCGTTCGCGTTGAGCGCGTACAAGATATAAGCGCAGAGGATGCAAAAGCAGAAGGGATGTTTGAGCCATACGTAGCGTCAGAAACAGGATATAAAACGGAAATGGTTGTACAGTTTCAGGACTTGTGGAACTCCATCAACGCCAAGCGCGGCTATGGCTGGGATAGTAACCCCTACGTTTGGTGTATCGAGTTTAAAAGGTTGTATCTATGATGTATATGTGTTATACTCCCCATATCCACACTAAAAAGGAATGGGTATGCAAAAGAAAGAACCACGATACGAAAACGGGGAGACTTATTGGAAGTGCTCAACTTGCCACCAATGGCGGGTATCGAGAGACTATTACAAAGATTCCCGAACACCCAACAAACTTAAAAGCCAATGTAGACCCTGCCATGTTAAAACGACTATCAAAACCCGCAACCAAGAAAACGCGCGGCGTATCAACAGAGAATATATGCGGCGGGCTAGACAGTCTCAACCCGAAAAATACCGCGAACGAGAACGCGTCGCCTCTACAATCCGCCCCAAAAATGAACGGACATTGGCGCGAGAATTGCTTAATGCCGCAGTGCGTTCTGGGAAGGTTATTAAGCCGACCAACTGCTCGAAGTGCGGCAAACTTCGCAAGGTCACTGGTCATCACCCAGATTACTCTAAACCGCTCGAAGTTATCTGGCTATGTTACGAATGCCACGCCAGTAAATAACCTGCCGTGGGTATGGGTTGTCGAATTCAAGCGGATAAAAGTCACTCAATAAGACAAAGAATCTTTGAAAAATGAGGCAAAATAAATGGGAATTAAGTCGCTTTGGCTTCGACTTTATACAGAAACCTTAAGCGATCCAAAAGTACAAAGGCTTCCGGATAAGGTCTTTAAGGCATGGGTAAATCTTTTATGCGTTGCCAAAATAAACGATCAAGACGGACGATTACCTGATTCTATTTCTGACATTGCCTTTATGATTCATGTCTCTAAAGCAAAAGCGCAATTATATATGCAAGTTCTTACCGACGCAGGACTTATTGAAGATAATTGTATGCACGAATGGAGAAACCGGCAGTATGAATCAGATCAAGACCCTACCGCATTAGATCGAAAACGTAAACAGAGGGAACGTGATAAGTCACAAAATGTCACGCAAATGTCACGCGTGACGTCACGGTCAAAGTCACAAAATGTCACGCGTACAGATACAGAGTCAGAGACAGATACAGAGAGTATTAAGAAAGAAAGAGTCCCACCCGATGAAGCTATCAATCTTGCTTGCCTACTTTTTACCCTTCATCGAGACCAGATCGACGCAAAGTACAGCGTAGGGGAAAATAATATAGCGGTATGGGCTGCCGACATCGAAAGGCTGCATCGCATCGATGGCCGGGAATGGGACGAAATCGAAAAGGCTATCCGGTGGATCAAGGCCCCTGGCTGCTTCTGGGCTCCTAACATAATGAGCGGGTCGAAGCTGAGGGAGAAATTCCCGGCGATCGTTGCGCAGATGCAGCGGCCTAATGGGGCGGACAAGGCGTTGAAGGTGAACCAGCGCACGGCTATTCTTGACATGAGCGAGGCGTAAAATGGAACATTGTGAAATAGACAATATCGACTATGAGGGAATATACCATGATGCTTTTGGTAAAAAGATGCTAATTGGAGGATGCCCAGAGTGTGAAAAACGCGGAAACGCAAGGCGTGATGAAGAAGAAAAAGAGCATAAAAGATACCAAATAGAAAGCCTATTACTTTCTGGAAGGGTTGAGCCTGCATATTTCAACACTACTTTTGACACGTTTTTAGCTCCTACGGATGAACTAAAGCACAATCTAGAAACCGTCAAGCGCCTTGTATCCGGCGAAATTCAGCAAATTGTTATGACGGGGCGAAACGGGACAGGGAAAACGCATCTCGCCATATCGGCGCTTCGTGAACTCGGCGGAAAGATTTACACAATGTACGAAATAGCGACAAGGATACGCGCAAGCTATTTATACAACGCAGGAGAAACAGAATTAAAAATAGTTGACGAACTTGCCCATACAAACCTGCTTATTATCGACGAACTGGGCCGGACGAAGGGCAGCGACGCGGAGACGAACTGGCTATCCTACATTATCGACAAGCGCCATGTTCGCAATTTGCCGACTATCTTGATAAGCAATAAGCACACGCGGAAGGATTGCAAGGCGGGCGGATGTACGGATTGTCTTGAAAACTACATCAGCGAGGACATAATGAGTCGGATATCTGAAAACGGCGTATTACTGCGCTTTACCGGCGAAGACTACCGCAAGAAGGCGAAAGCATGACGCACTATCGCAATAGGGAGGGAGTATGAGCATTAAGCACGCAATTGAAGCACTGGACAGGGTGACGCCGGAGGAATGGGAAACATATATAACCGGCGATATTAAAAACGATATTCCCACAGGGCCATGCCCTGCAGTAGCTCGAAAAGGAATTAAGACACCTGGAAGGCATAGACTTGTTTGCCTTGTGTCTTCAATGGCTGAATTAAACGATTACGATAAACGTAACGTCGTCCTCATCGCCGCCTCTCCCGACATGGCCGCATGGATAAAGAGGGCGCTACCGATACTTAGACTGTCAAAGCATGTTCACATACCAGAAACGCGCCCAGAGTTAATCAATGACCCATGGGATGCAGAACTCGACAAGCTGATAGCGGAGGCTACCGATGAGTGACGAAACGAAAACAACCACATTTCGCCCTGACCTTACGCACAAGGGGATGAGCGCGGAGACTACCGCGGGCGGGAAAATGGAGTGCTTTGTCGGCCTCGATGATGACCTGGTCTTCTTTTTTGTCAGCAAGACAGGGCTAGAGACCCCGCTCCGGCTGTCGAACGCAGGGGCGCTGAACGTATTCGCGGCGCTATCGGTGCTCTACGACGAAGGGCGATTTGCCAAGGCAGAGGCCGCGCTACTCAACGAGGACGGGACGGGGAAGGTGGCAGGATGAACCGTATCGAGCTTTATCATGACCATTTCCAGAATTACAAAGTGTACGGCATCCCCAAGGCGCAGTTAATTATTGCCGATATCCCCTACAACGTGGGCATCAATGCCTATGGCTCTAACCCTTCATGGTATGTCGACGGCGACAACGCAAACGGAGCCAGCGATCTCGCGGGGTCTACTTTCTTCGACACTGACCTTGATTTTCGTATCCCGGAGTTCCTACAATTTTGCAGCCGGATGCTTGTCAAAGAGCCGAAAGAGAAAGGGAAAGCGCCCTGCATGATCGTGTTTTGCTCATTCGAACAACAATTCATCCTGATTGAGGAAGCGAAGAAGCACGGGCTGAACCACTATATCAATCTGGTATTCCGTAAAAACTTCTCCGCCCAGGTGCTCAAGGCGAATATGCGGATTGTCGGAAACTGTGAATATGCCATCCTTCTCTACCGTGAAAAGCTCCCGAAGTTCAACAACAACGGGAACATGGTTTTCAACTGCTTCGACTGGCCGCGATCGGACGACACGCCGAAGATCCATCCAACTCAGAAAAACCTTCCGTTACTTGAACGGCTTATTGAGATTTTCACGGACGTTGACGATGTGGTTATAGACCCGGTGGCGGGAAGCGGTACGACACTGCTGGCTGCAAAGAACCTGAACCGGAAAGCGTATGGCTTCGAGATCAAGAAAGGGTTTTTCGACGACGCTCAAGAATTGCTGAAGACTTCCGCGCAACCGAATATGTTTTCAGCGAGCGAACCGGGGCGCAGGACACGGCAAAAGGAAATGGCGCTATGAGAATCGAGCATATAGGCGACGCAACGCTCTACTTTGGCGGACTATTGACATACATTGTGCTATAGCGTAACATATAAACATGAACAAACGAAACAGGAAGGGGCCTGAAAACCCGTTATGGAAGGGCGGAAAGAGCCATGATGCGAACGGATACATAACAATTACTCAATTAAATAAGAGAGAACACCGCGACATTATGGAAAAATATCTAGGTAGGAAACTTGGGAAAAACGAAATTGTTCATCATATCAATATGGATAAAACCGATAACCGAATAGAGAATCTTATGGTTGTTACAAGAGCCGAACACAACAGAATACATGGCGGCGGCTCTATATTGAGATGCGCAAAATGCGGGGCAGAGCATTGGTACTCTCCTAATTTAATAGCAAGAATGGATCGACGACAGGGCGAGTATTTATGCAGAAAATGTTCTATGACTGGTAGAGACCATATACGGTATTGCCAAAGGTGTGGAGAAAGTTTCCTGGGTGGTAATACTTCCAGATATTGCGGGAAATGCACTTATAAAAATGTGAGTAGAAAATGAGAGAAGAAATAATTGGAGACGCTCGGCTTATCCTTGGCGACTGCCTTGAAATATTGCCGACGCTCGGCAAGGTGGACGCGGTAGTGACTGATCCGCCGTACAATGTAGGAAAAGATTACGGAACGCATGATGATTCAATGCCTGACGCTGAATATGTATCATGGTGTGGCGACAGGGTTGCCGCCTGCCTTGAAATTGCAGATAACCAGTTCTGGGTAGCTCCACGATATAAAATGCTTCTTTGGCTTTCATTGCTTCCTAATGCACACATGATTGTCATTAGGCGCGGCGCGGCTGGGCCGCTTAGGCAGTTTTATAGCGACCAGTACGAAACAGCACTAGCCGTCGGCAAGCCTTCGCGGATGGTTCCAGACCTATGGGATGATATTCGATTAAAGGGCGAGGGCTATTTTTTCAGAGAAGAAACCTACGAACACCCTGGATACACGCCGCTTCCAATTATGCACCGCGCCGTCGATTTGTTTGCCATTGAATCAGTATGTGATCCATTTTGCGGAACAGGTACAACACTTGTCGCGGCCGCAATGCAGGGGAAAAAATCAATTGGCATAGAGATTGAGGAAAAATACTTCGACATCGCCTGCAAGCGCATCGAAATCGCCTACCAGCAGCCGCGCCTATTCGACGAGCCAAGGGCCAAGCCCGTGCCGCAGGAACTAGGGCTTGACAATCTGTGAAACTGGTTTTTCTGCGGGTACGCCCGCAACGGAGGTTTTATGGAAAAGCAGATAATCACTGTTCCAACGGGTCATATAATTTTAAATGAATATTCTGGTGGACCGCTAGAATGTCTTTCGCTTGGGGACTACGGAAAAGCGGTAAACCTAAATCAGCATAAGAAGGTATTGCACGGCCCCCTTCTTCCTCTTTCTGAAAAATGGGTATGCACAATTTCAACACAATATGGCTGTTCAATGGGCTGTAAGTTTTGCGACGTTCCAAAGGTGGGGCCGGGGCGAAACGCAACGCTAGAGGACTTAATAAAAGAAGTCTATGCGGTTCGCGGAATGCACAAAGATATAGAGTTTTGTGATAGGTTTAATATCCACTATGCCCGGATGGGCGAGCCTACATGGAACTGGAACGTCATTGATTCGGCAATAATATTCAAAGAAGATATGCCGACTTTCAATGTGCATCCTGTCGTTTCGACCATGATGCCTGCTTATAACAAGGATTTGGAAAGCTTTATCCGTGCGTGGTGCCATGTAAAAAACGACTACTACGAAGGCGAAGCCGGATTACAGCTATCGATTAATTCAACAGATGAAGAAGAAAGACTTTTAATGTTCAGTAATAATTCCCTAACATTATGGGGCATCTCTGAGGTTATGAAGGCAATGCCCGATCCGGTAGGAAGAAAGTACACGTTAAATTTTGCCATTGCGGGATATGAAATAGATGCAAAAAAACTCGCAAAACTTTTCCCGCCTTCGCGCTTTGTTTGCAAGCTCACGCCCATGCACAAGACGGAATCAGCTTTACAAAACGGAATCAAAACACAAGGCGATTATACCGAATCCTATCCCTATGAAGCCGACGAAGCCAATCTAAAAGCGGCAGGGTTTGAAACACTCGTTTTTATTGCATCAAGCGAAGAAGATTCAAGCGGGATAACGTGCGGGAATGCGTTGCTATCGCGAGCGAAGCCCGTGCCGCAGGAACTAGGGCTTGACAATCCCGGAAAATAGGCGTATGGGTTAAGTAGGAGCGATAATGGCGACTGACCAGGATACTCCACTTGGCCGAAAGACTAAGTACAATCAATCTCTAAACGATCAAGCATATAAATATTGTCTCCTTGGCGCTACCGATGAGGAATTAGCCGCATACCTTGGCATAGCTGTGTCTACGCTCAACAATTGGAAAAACCAGTATCCGGAGTTTTTGGAGTCAATAAAAAAAGGGAAGAAGCCAGCCGATGCGATGGTCGCTCATGCAATATTTGATAGGGCAATGGGTTCTAGGTGGATCGAACAGGCCGCTTTCAAGGTCAAGGAAACTATCTATGGCGACAATGGCAAGAAACTATCTGAAATAGAACGGATAGAGATTGTAGACCTTGAGAAGGCCGCGCCTCCAGATACGACCGCCTGTATCTTCATCCTGAAAAACAGGGACAAGGAACATTGGAAAGATAAGCAGGAAGTCGATAATCATATCATTACTGATATGCCGTTTACCCTCATTCTTGGCGGCCCGAAGCCAGAGGCGACGCCGTGACGCTTTACCTCCAGGACAAGCAGGCCGAAGCCATGCGCTCTCGGGCGACAGAGTTGCTTTATGGTGGCGCGGCAGGCGGGGGGAAAAGCCATCTTGTGCGTGGCGCTGCAATAACGTGGTGTGAACTGATTCCAGGGCTCCAGGTATACATATTTCGTCGCACGTTCCCTGATGTATGGAAAGAGCACATGGAAGGTCCGCAATCGTTCCCGGCTCTTCTCGCTAGTGAAATAATGGCGGGAAGATGTAAAATCAACTATTCTGATAACTGTATTCGGTTTTCTAACGGATCGACTATTTTCCTTTGCCACTGCCAGTACGAGAAAGACATTTATAACTATCAATCAACCGAGATGCACGTCCTTATGGTATGCGAAGCGGGGCAGTGGCCCTTGAATATGTATCTTTATTTGCGCTCTCGCGTCCGCATGGTGGGTATAACGATTCCTACCCAATGGCCCGAGCTTTTTGACGCTTCATGCTTCCCGCGCTCTTTGCTCACGGGAAACCCTGGAGGAATAGGGCATAACTGGCTAAAGTCAGGGTTTGTTGACGCTCCGCGAGGCTTGCGCAAGATGACCCCGAAAGACGGCGGCATGATACGAGATTACATACCAGCCCGGCTCGAAGATAATAAAATCCTCATGGACGGCGATCCGGCGTATGAAGATAAACTGCAAGGAATGGGAAATGCGGCTCTTGTGCGGGCTCTTCGACTTGGTGACTGGGATATCGTAGCCGGTGGCGCGGTGGATGATGTGTGGGACAGGGACCGGCACGTAGTAAAACCGTTCCGTATTCCCTCCTCATGGGGCGTTGACCGATCTTTTGACTGGGGCAGTTCGAAGCCCTTCTCGGTGGGCTGGTGGGCTGAAAGCGACGGGACGGAGGCTACTCTACCTGATGGAAAAAAGAAGGCATGGCCGCGCGGGACGCTGTTCCGTATTGCCGAATGGTACGGATGGAATGGGACGCCGAACGAAGGGCTTAAGCTATCTGATAAGCTAATAGGCAAAGGAATCTATGATCGAGAGGCGTCGATCAAGCAGGCATTCGGGATAATGGCTATAATGCCAGGGCCAGCCGATTCTATGATTTTCGACGATGATCCTAACCGTGACTCTCCGGCGATTAGCATAAACGAAGGCTACTGGGGCAATGTAGAGTCAAAAAGAAATAATATTTTCGTACGCGCCGACAAGTCTCCCGGAAGTAGAGAGCGCCGATTGTCGGCACTGCGTACTCGCCTGGCCGCTTCTCTTGTCGAACACATGGAGTCAGCGGGGCTTTTCGTGTTCGATTCTTGCTCTGATGGGTTCATTCGCACGATTCCGGTATTGCCAAGAGATGCCAAAAAGGTAGATGATGTGGATACAGAGGCCGAGGATCATTGCTATGATGATGTTGGCTATAGACTTACAGCCGTGAATAAACATTCCGTCCGGGTCCGCCTGGGGGCCGCATGAAAATAGACGACCTGCATCCCGATTATAATCACCGTATCGCCCAGTGGACCCGTTGCCGCGCAGCCTTCGATGGCGGGGACGCGATCAAAGAGGGCGGGGAATTGTATCTTCCGCGCCTTCCCGGGCAGAGCGACACCGAATACGCCGCCTACAAGATGCGGGCGATCTGGTACGACGCGTGTCATGCGACGCTCGACCTGTATACCGGCATGGTGTTCTCGAAGGCCGTGCAGTATACCGGGATCGATCCTGCAGATCCGCTTGTAACCGATGCGGACATGGCGGGCAAACCCTTCTCCGAAGTCATGGAATCGGCGCTTGACGACGTTATAAAGTTCGGGCGCTATGGCGTACTCGTGGACTTCTCGGGCCAGGTGCCGCCGGGAACCTCGAAGAAAAACGCGGCGAAACTCGAAGCGCGGCCCTACTGTGCGGCGTATTCCTGCTTCGATATCCGCAACTGGCATTCTTCACGGATCAACGGCCACATGATGCTCGACAGCCTCATACTTTCCGAGGGTGACAAGAAGCGACGCTGGCTTATCCTGGGTGACTCCGGCTTCCATGCCCAGGTATGGATTGAGACCGAGGCGAGCGATGCGACCGGCAAGAAAATCTGGACGATGGAGAGCGATATTCAGCCGCTATTCAACGGCAAGCCTATGAAGTTCATCCCGTTCTTTTTCTTCGATGCCGAGTATGGATTTTGCAAGTGCGCAACGCCTCCCCTCCTTGGGCTTGTGGACATCAACCTTTCGCACTATCGGACAATGGCTGACCTTGAGCATGGCCGGTTCTTTTGTGGACTCCCAACGCCGATCTTCTCGGGCTTCAACTTCAAAGAGGGCGAAAAGATATCGCTCGGTTCAATGTCAGGAATATCCGGCCCTGCAGATGCGAAGGCTTCCTACCTTGAGTTTACGGGAACCGGCCTTGCCGCGCTTGAGAAAGCAGCCGCACAGAAAGAGGACTGGCTTTCGCACTTGGGCGGCGGGCTCTTGAATCCCGGAACTACCGGGGCTGAGGCTGCCGAGACCATGAAGATACGCCGATCCGGGGCGAATGCTACCCTTGCATCCATTGCTTCCGCCGTGTCGATGGTCGGGACGAAGGTGCTTTCCCTTATGTCGCAATGGGCGGGCGGCGGCGAAGTATCGGTGCAACTCAATACCGAATTCCTCCCAGCATCCGTTTCCCCGCAGGAAATAGACTCTCTGCTCAAGGCCGTGCAATCGGGAGATTTCCGCAGGCTGGACTTCATTAAGCGCCTTCAGGTAGCGGGCATCATCGGGCAGGGCGAGGACGCGGAACGCATCAATACCGAGCTTGGGCCAGTGGATCAGGGGACGCTGAACCCGATAGGCGGTTTCAATGCCTAACCCTAACGATATCCTCACCGACGAGATCATCCGCCATGCCGTCTACCTCGGGCGGTATACGCGGCAAGAGATCGCGGAGATGATGAAGATACTCGAAGGCGCTAACGAAGGGCTTATCCTCGAAGTCATGCGCGGCACGGATCGGGTGGATCAGGCGCGGTTGCTTGCCAAGATAGAATCCCTGTATAGCCCCGCCATGGCCGCTGTAGCGACGAAGCTGACCGCAGACATGAAAGAGCTGGCAACCTACGAGCTGGAACGCGCCACGGCCCTTGCTGACAAGATCGGCATATCGTTCAATATGCCTGCGCCGACGAAAGTTTTCGAAACCATCATGGCGACGCCCGCCGATGCGGGTACTCCAATGGAAGTCATGTTCCGCCGCTTCGATCAGAATACGCGGGACAGGATCGCGGCAGTTGTCCGGCAAAACATTGTTGAAGGCAAAGGCCCTGCCGCTATGGTCAAGGCTCTCCGTGGTGAAGTGGTGAAGCCCGCACGCTGGATCATGCAGGATGGGAAGCGCGTGCTTCGCCCCGGCATCTATAAGGGCGGCGTGTACGAGACAACCACAAGGGGCGCAGAAGCCCTGGCCCAAACGGTAGTAATACATACGTATAATGAAGCAAATAATGAAGTCTATAAAGAGAACGCCGATCTACTCTCGGGCGTGAAATGGATAGCAACTCTTGATTTTAATACCTGTGAGGATTGCGCGGCGCTCGATGGGCAGGAATGGGGCGTAAATGAAGAACATCCAGTTCCTCCCTATCACCCGCGCTGTCATTGCGCAATTTCTCCGGTTGTGGCGGGATATGCTGACGACACATCTCCACGCTATCAGGACTGGCTTGCAAAGCAGTCCGAGGAACGGCAAAACGATATCCTTGGAGTAGGCAGGGCTGATATATTCCGCTCCGGCGAAAAGCTGTCTGACATGAGCGACGGCGGACGGATGCTTACGCTTTCGGAACTGAAAGAAAAAGATGGAGTAGTTGCAAATCCTGTGGATAATGGTTTCTCTGATTTTATGAGTAGCATGGGTTTAGTTGAGGAACCTTTATCAGCGCCACCAGTTAGCACTTTCCTTGAAAACGAACAAGAGGCTTATAATAAAACGATGGCCGATAAATATTCTGAAATAGGAAAAGAGAAAAATACCGGACGTGGAAAAGCGATAGGCTCATACTCAACAGGAGGATCAAAATTTATAAGCAACTATTGCGCAAATCCGAACGATGAAAGTTTCTCACTTGGTGATAAAACTTATTTGAAAAACCAAGTTAAGAAAATAGACTCCTATGTTGCTGATTATAGTTTGCGACAAGATACGCCTCTTTATAGGGGGATGAGATTGCCGGATCAGGTTGATTCCTTGGGTATTGGTGATGAAATAAAAAGCCCATCGTTCCAGTCTTTCTCATCGTCTCAAGAAAAAGCAAAAGAATTTGCAACAAAGAGTGAATCAGGGCAGGTTCTAATGAGGCTGGTAGGGAGGGAAGGAGATGCATTTGCTCCCGTTGGAAGTCTTGGCGGATTCGGAAACGAATGTGAATACATCGCTAAAAGAGGGCAATCTTACCGAATCACTGGAAAATCAAAAGACGGCGCCATCACTGTTTTTGATGTAGAGGTTAAAAAATGAAAAATGAAAGATTCGTTGATATGACCGGATGCATTATTACTCACAATAAAAGCAAAACAATAGAAACAGTTGAACCAAAATCTGTTCAAGAAACGCCAAGAGGAGGCCAACTCATGACCCTGGCCGAACTGAAAGCGAAAGACGCAGCATGAGCGCGCGGACGACAAAGGGCGTCGGCCATTTTGGAGGGAATATGCACTATCGAAACGGACGCGAAGCAAAGAACGGCGACAAGATTGTAATGGTCAACAACGGGACTGTCGTGGCTTTCGGAGTCCTGCACAGCGCGGTAGCTGGAAACGATTATTGCAACGGCGAGATTGCGGTCATGCATCAAGCCGAAATGGCCTGTCTATGCGACTGCCTGCACGTAGACGACCTCGCCGCAATCTTGGCCGAAAAAGGACTCGATAAAAGGCCGGCGGGTAAATAAGATGAATAAGTGTCATATCTGCAATCAGGACGCTTTTTTTACTTGCCGACAGTGCGGGAAGCCGGTATGTAACCAGCATCACAGTTTCGACAACGGCAAATGCGCGGAGTGCAACGGAACATGGAAGAAGCCAGAAAAGCCCGCCGCTATTCCGCAGGCCGAATTTCCGCAACTGAATACGATCACGAAACGCCAGAAGGCGAGAAGGTGAATATCACTACCTGGCAGAAGCCGGGCAATCACAAGGGCCAGAAGGCCGGGGGCGATCTATGGGACTGAAGGAAAGTATCAGGGAACTGATACCGGAAGACAAGCGAAAGGACGCGGACGCGCTCCTTGAAAAGCTCGATGAGACGATGGCGGGCTATGACACCGATATCCGGGAGCTGAAGAAACAGCTTCGCGGAAAAGAAGGCGTCAAGCCGGAAGACCTCGCCAACACCGAGAAGGAGCTGGAAGCCGAAAGAGCGGCCCGCCAGACGGCGGAAACCTCGCTCAAGAAGATCACGAAGGACTACGAAACTGAGAAGGCGGCGCGTGGCGAGCTGGAAGGCTCGGTCAATCGCTCGACCGCTGATGCGGAAGTCCGGCGCGAACTGTCGGCGCTTAAGTTGTCCGGGGGCAAGCTCGAAGAACTTGTTGAAGGCTACGTCCCGAGAGTCACCGTGAAGCTCGAAGATAAAAAGCGCGTGGCGTACATAGGCGACAAGCCCGTCAAGGACTATTTCGCTGAATGGGCGGGTACACGCGGGAAAGAGTTCATCGACGCCCCGGTCAATCAAGGATCGGGCGCGGCTGGCGGTACAGGACACGCCGCCGGAGCAACAACCATGACGCGAGCCGCGTTCAATGTTTTGGACGCCGCAGCGCAGTCCGCTCATGTGAAAGCGGGCGGAAAACTTACTGATTAGGAGTACAGAATGAGTGCGAACACCCTTACCAATCTGATACCCGATATCATCGAATCGATGGATATCGTATGCCGCGAGATGGTCGGATTTATCCCGGCAGTCATGCGGGATTCCAGCGCTGAACGCGCAGCCGTCGGGCAGACTATCCGCTGGCCTGTAACCACGAAAAAAACGCCGACCCCGATCACACCATCCTACATCGGCCCCGACGCTTCCGGCGAAGATGTGTCCGGCGGGCCTACTTTGTCGATCACAAAATCCTATTCCGTCCCGTTCGCCTGGAATGGCGAGGAAACCAAGGGCGCAATGAACGCCGGGTTCTACGCGAAACTGTTCCAGCAGCAGGTCCAGCAGGCCATGCGAGGCATCATTAACATGGTCGAGGCCGACCTTGCAAGCCTGTATATTTATGCGTCCAGGGCCTGCAAAACCACGGGCCTCAAGCTGTTTGACGACACCGATGGCACCGAATCCCTCGCTTTGCTTCTCCAGATTCTCAAGGATAACGGCTCGGCGGGCGATCTCCAGCTTGTGCTCGGCAGTTCCGCAGCGGCCAGGATGCGCAGCGCCCGGAACCTGTTCAAGGTCAACGAGGCGGGCAGTGACGCTCTGCTTCGCCGTGGCGAACTCGGCAGCCTTCTCGGATTCGGCGTCCATGAATCGGCCGGAATCGTCAAGCACACGAACGGAACCTATGCAAACGCCGTCGTTACCGACAATGCTCTTGACGGGACCGCGCTTACTACGACCGGATGCACTGCCGCCGTCATCCTCGCGGGCGACCTCCTGAAAATCGCGAATGATAGCGAGAATGTTTACGTGTCTCGGAATGTCGGAACCGGCGCGGGAACCCTGCTCACCATCAACAAGCCCGGAGCGAAAGTGGCGCGTGTCGGTCAGACCGATGCGATCACCCCGCTTATCGCGACCTCCTACATTCCGAACATGGCATTTAGCCGCGAGGCGATCGCCCTTGTGACCCGCGTTCCGGCCCAGCCCGAAGGTGGAGACGGCGCGACCGATGTCTATGTCGTGACCGATCCTCTTTCCGGACTCGCAATGGAAATCAGGAAATACGGACAGTACCACCAGAATTCCTGGGAAGTCGGAATGTCGTGGGGCTACACCGCAGTGAAGAGCGAGATGATCGCCCTTCTCGCGCAGTAAGGAGCAGGACATGGCAAAAACCAAAACTGACGGATTCGGCAATTACGCCGCGTCCGTTGAAGATCGCGACCTGATTCTCGGCAGCCTCCCGCCCATTCGCGGGACGTGGTTCTTTGTCGACCCTACCTCCGGGCTGGCCGCCAATGACGGCCTGTCGCCTGGAAGCGCGAAAGCGGGACTGAAAGAAGCCTATGATCTCTGCACCTCGGGCGCAGGGGATGGCGTTGTCCTGTTCAGCGCGGGAACCGATGCGGCCTATAGCACATCCTTCCTTTCTGCCGCCCTCGCATGGTCGAAACACGGCATCACAGTCATCGGAATAGCCTCAGGGAACAGAATGTTCCAGCGGGCAAGAGTAGCCAATACCGCAAGCGTGCTTACCCTCGCATCCCTCCTCACGGTGAGCGGAAACAACAACCGCTTCGAGAACCTTATGTTCGTCAACGAGGGAACGAACGCCGCCGCCGTCGGATGCGTGATAGTCTCCGGCGCTCGCAACTATTTCAAAAACGTCAACTTCGTGGGCGCTATCGGATCGGCTTCTGTCGCGACGAAATACGCGCTCAAACTGGCCGCCGCCGAAGAGAACTACTTCGAGGATTGCGTCATCGGGGCCGACACCTTCTCCCACGGGAACCACGCCGACTGCGACCTCTGGCTCTACGGGGCCGTCGCACGCAACCGCTTCAAGAACTGCGAGTTCCTGTCCTACGTTTCCGCTGGAACCGCTCACGCCGCTGTCGATCTCGACACGACCACGGGTGGACGCGGAACCGTCTTTGAGAACTGCATCTTTAATTCCATCACCTCCGTCACGACCCCCGCCGCCGTGTTCATCCAGACCGGGGCGAATGACAAGGTTCTGGTCAAAGGTGGCGCGGCCGTGAACTTCGCCGCGTGGGGCTTGGCTGGCGTGGTTTATACCGACATGCCGGAGACGAAGGCGCTTGCCGCCGGCGGTATCGCTACCACGGCGTAGGGGGACGATATGAGCCTGATTGTTGAGGATGGCACCGGACTTGCAAACGCGCAGAGCTATGCGAGCGCGGCTGACGCCACGACCTACCACACCGCGCACGGCAACGCCGCCTGGATCGGAGCTACGGCCGACATGGAATCGGCGCTGGTTCGGGCGACGGCGTGGCTGGACGATGCGTTCTACCATCGCTGGCCGACCTGCAAAATGCTCAGCACCCAGGCTCTTGAGTTCCCCCGCCTCGCCGCCGTTGACGCTGACGGCTACGCGCTCGCCCCGGTCCCTGCCGCGCTCAAGAATGCACTCTGTGAAGCGGCGCTCGTGGAGCTCGTCACACCGGGAAGGCTCGCTACCGACGACAGCGACAACGGAAACATCGTGGCGGAATCCGAGGGCGGAATGTCGCGCACCTACAAGAAGGGCGGCAAGAAGCCCTCCGACTGGCCGGCCATCTACGCGCCACTGCGCCGGATACTTCGTCCCGCCTCTCACCCGGTGGCTCGCGCATGAATCGAATAACATCCCTCGACCTGTACGAGGCCGTGATTACCTACGATACAGAGAACAACCCCGTCAAGACATGGGCGCGAGTCCATGCCGTAACGGACGCGGGGATTCTCGTAACGGACGAAGGCGACCCAGTCTCGGATATGGTCGGGGGGATTGTTGGCAACCTAATGCCGAAGTCGCTTACTACGGCGCAGATCGAACAATACGGGATAAACACTAAAGCGGCCAACGTAAAAGTGTTTTATTTTGACAACGACCCTTTAGTGATTATCGGGACGCGCCTCTATAACGGGACTACGGGTTACGATGTGCGGGCGGTGAACGTATGGCCGAAGCACTCTGAAGCCATTCTGGAGCCGGTATGAGCGACATGGAAGACTTCGCCGCGAGGATCGCCGAACTACAGGCGAAATTCAAAGAGAAGGGCGCGAAGTGCGACACGAACGTAAAGAAGGGGCTTATGAAAGCGGCGCTCGTAGTGCAAGCCTACGCGCAGGAACACATGAGCCCGGAAAGCCCGAGCTCCCCGTATGAAGCGCCCGCCGTGGTAACTGGAACGCTTAAAGCGTCGATTACTTCGCGCGTCGAAGATGGAGAAGATGGCCCCTTTGCAATGGTAGGGACGAACGTTGAGTATGCCGGATTCCTGGATGGCGAAGCAAAGGGCCTTGAGTTCGGAACTAGCAAGATGGCCCCGCGACCATTTATGAACCCGGCGCTGACTATCAATCACGGGAAGATCGTGGAAATCCTAGCGGATTCGGTGAAGGAGGCCCTCGAATGACGATAAAATCATGGCTCGTCGGCAAGCTCACCGCGAACGCCGCGCTCATGGCGCTGATTACCAATTCTACGCACTTGCTCGCCTCTCGCCCGGATACCCTCACCGTATTCCCCTGCCTGATCTATACGGAAGTGAATAATGCAGATAAGGAGTACGAGGACAACCTGGCCACCGCCGCAGAATCGGTATACACCTTCGATATTTACGTATCGGGCGGCAGCACTTCGGCAATCGATGAAGCGTTGCACACAGTGATGGCGGGACTGTTTTACAATCGAGAATTCGATTCGGATGTCCCTGACGCGGACTTGAACGTCAAACACAAGACCAGCAGATATAGGCGCCTCCTTCGCGCTGATGATCTGGTCTAAGGAGTTATTATGAGCGTTGCAACTACCAGGCCGATTATCGGCGCAAAAGATTTTGTCTATGCCTTGCTGAATGCAGGCACGGATATAGCGGGCGGTACGCCGACCTATGGGACGGTGAAATCGCTTCCCGGCCTTCGCAAGGTGTCCGTCAATCCGAACGCCTCACAGTCCACTCTCGAGGGCGACGACAAGATCATGTACATCGCCGAGCAGATCGGTAAGATCGATGTCACCGCCGAGTTTGGGGATGTCGTCGTCGCACAGTTCGCCGAGCTGTACGGCCACGCCTACGCCAATGGCGCGATCACAAAGAACGTCGCGGACGTGTCGCCCATCGTCGCTATCGGCTACAAGGTCACGCGTTCCGGGTCGAACGTCTTCACCTATAAGTGGCTCTACAGCGGGCAGTTCATGAAGATGGAGACCAGCGCTGAGACCAAAGGCGAAAGCCTCAAGTTCCAGACCGTTTCCCTCAAGGGCATTTTCCGGCCCCTCGTCTCCTCCGGCGTGTACGAACTTCGCGCGGATACGGACGATACCGAAGTCGCCGCCGCGTTCCTCGCGGGCTTCTTCTCCACGGTCGTCCTCGCGTCCACCGCTGACCTGGGCGCTCTTACCCTGACCAGCGCCGCTGGTGTGGCCTCGACCAAGACGATCACCGTGACCTTCGGCAAGGCGGGAGGCGGTTCTACCACGATCCGCGCGCCCATCGCAGGGGATCTGTTCATCATCCTGGATTCCGATCATTCCCTGCTCGTCCCGAGCACCTACACGCCGGGCGTATCCTCGACAACCCCAACGCTGGTTATCGTGACCACAGCACTCACCGCCGCCGCGCATACCATCGTGGTAACGGCTAATGTCAAAGATGCAAACGGCGTCGCCTGCGTTGCAAAGTCCATCGCATTCACCCCGAGCGCGTAACATAATAGCCGGGGGCGTATGCTCCCGGCATTTCCTTAGGAGGGAAATAATGAAAAAGGCAATACTGACCATCGAGAATATAGAGCCCGAGCGTGAAGTCGTAACGGTGTTCGGCAAGGATTACCAACTCCTCGACTATGAGGATATGGGAATTGTTCCCTATTCCAAGTTCCTAAAAAAGTACACTGGAATTGGCGAGCAGGCCGCAAAGGCCGCCGATCTTTCCGATGCGGAGTTTGAGCAGTTCGACAATTCTCTGACCGAGATGGTGTGCAAAGTGCTGATCGGGATCACGAAAGAGGAAGCCGCGAAAATCAGGATTGAGCAGAGACAAAAGGTGGTTGCCTGTTTTTTTACAATCGCCACGCGGATACTGATAGCGAAGAACACGGAGGCGAAGAAAGAGAGCCAGCCGACTACGGAGACCTAATACCGCGATTGCAGGAGTTTTACGGCGGTGAGCCTGAGGGATGGTTTAGCCTCCCGATCCGCTACCTGAACGCCTATACCGCGATGTTGCCGAGATTGCGGGCGGAAGAGAGCATTACGCGGGTACAGGAATTGCAGCTTGCATCCGGGGCGATGGACAAAGAGGACGCGGGGCGGACATGGCAAGGGTGGATTGACGCGGTGAATCCTGAAGAAGCGGAAGAGGCCGAACAAGAAACGAAAATGGTCGATGCATGGAACGTATAGGGGTGGGCGATGGAAATTGACGAACTAGCGGTAAAAATTACCGGAGACTCCTCCTCACTCCAGAGCGCCATGAACCAGGCGACCGACAGCATGGGGCGGCTCGGAATAAATACTTCCACGCTGACCGGCCTCCTCGGGGCCGCCGGGCTGACCGCCGCGTTCAAAATGGCCTACGATGCCGCCGACAAGATGATAGCCGCCTACCGCGATGACGAAACCGCACAGCTGAAATACAACGCCGCCCTTGCCGCTTCCGCCGTCATTACCGCGCAAGGGAAAAAAGCCCTTGATGAATATGTGCCAGTTTTTGCCTCCCTCGCAGGGATAGCCGAGGCCGATACGCAGGCGCAAATAGCACGCCTCGCCGCGTATGGCCGCACCGATGAACAGATAAAGACCATGATGGAGACGGCGCTCGGAATGGCGACCGTCCTCGACATGGATGTGAACACGGCGCTTACTCAGCTCAACATGACATTCCAGGGAACGGCGGGGCGGCTCGGCCAGCAGACAGCCGGGATGAAAGACCTCACCGAGGAACAGCTCAAGAATGGCGACGGCCTGCGATTGCTCAACGGCAAGTATGGCGAATTCGCGGGAACGCTGAAAAACTCGACCGATATCTCGATCAAGAATTTTGAGAACGCGTATTCAGATCTTATGTCAACCATGGGCCAGTCGATCGCCGTAACAATCCAGCCCCTGCGCGATGCGATGACCAGCCTGTTCCGCGAAATAATCAAGCAGGCCACCGATACAAACTCTACGCTGACCTCAATCGCGACCGGATTCAATAATTTTGTCAACATTTTCAAACAGGGCTTTCTTTCGCTGATTGGCCGGGGCGACGTATTCAAAGCCATTGACGAGGCTGTAAATCATACAGAGCAAAAGATAAGATCACTTACCACGCTTTACGCGGGGCTTGAAGATCCCATACAGAAAAGAAAGAGGCTTGAACAAGAGGCTGAGGAAGCCGCACGGCAAGAAGCGCAGACAACCGCAAATGCCGCAAAGGCCAATGCTCAGGCCGTAGCCGACGCGCAGATCAAAGGACGAAAGGACGCCGAGGAAGCGTACCGATCAGAGTTGGCCGCTACTGATACCCGAGTCAAGCAGGGTCTTATCACCGAGCAGGAAGCAGCCGACGCGAAGTATGCCGCGAACTTGAAACTGATAAACGATCTTATTGCCCTTGGCTACACCGGGGATGCTGAGTCAAAGCAAATTGGGGACAAGACGCTGGCCGATGCTGTAGCGCGGAACAAGACGCTACTTGATAATACAACCACCGTCAAAGATGCGATACTTGCCGGAAATTATGAAATTTATCTTCAGGAGCAAGATGTAGCCGCATGGGAAAAGAAATATCTTGAAGATAAGAAAAAAACCACCGTCGATCAGGTTTTATATTTGGTTGAATTTGAACGAGTAGAACGGGAACAGGCGTTGCTTGAATATCAGGCATATTTGGACGAGATGACAGACCGCGCCAAGCTCCAAGCCGAAAAGGAAAGAATAGAAAACGAGCAAAAGCTTATTGAGTACCAAGCATACTTAGATACAATGACCGAAAAGGCGACTTATCAGGCTACTCTTGAACAAATTGTATGGGATCAAAAAACTATAGACTATGAACAACATTTGACCGATATGCAGGCGGCTGCTGATTATGCGGCGGAACTTGAACGCATAGATAACGAGCAAAAACTAATAGAATACCAGGCGTATTTAAATGATATGACAACCGCTTCGGCATATCAAGCAGAAGTTGAAAAGATTGCATACGAGCAGAGATCAGTTGAATACCAAGCATATCTGGATGATATGACCGATAAGGCAAAACTAGCCGCTGAAACCGAAAGAATAGAACAAGAACAGAGGCTTATCGAATATCAAGCCTACCTCGATGACATGGAAGTCAAGGCAAAACTAGCAGACGAAAAAGAAAGAATAGAACAAGAACAAAAATTGATAGAGTATCAGGCATACCTGGACGACATGGCTAAAAAAGCCGCGTATCAAACGGTTAAGGAACAAGTCGAATACGATCAGCGAACTATCGATTATCAGGCTTATCTCGATGACATGACCAACATGGCAAATCTGGCAGACGAGAAAGAGCGAATAGCGAATGAACAGAAGTTTGTTGCGTATCAGGCATATCTTGATGAAAGAACCGATCAAGCAAAACTTGAAGAAGAAAAAGCTCGCATTGAAAACGAACAAAAGTTGGTTGAGTACCAAGCATACCTCGACACGATGGCTGATGCTGATAAATATCAAACCGAAAAAGCCAAGGTCGAATATGACCAGCGGACTATTGAATATGCTCAATATTTGTCTGATATGTCGGATAAAGCAACATATCAGGTTGAGATTGAAAAAGTTGCTTCCGAGCAGCGGAGCATAGAGATAGCCGCTAGCTATGAAGAATACCTCGCTGACATGACCGATAAGGCGACGAAAGCCGACATTGCGGCCGCAGAATATGCGAGAGCGGTTGAAGACGCAGATGTCGAATCAAAAAAATCTTCCCTGCAAAGAAAAATAGAAGCAATACAGGCGCAGCTCGACAAAGAATTGCTACTTGTCGGCGACAACGAAAACGCTAAAAAAATATTGATTGATACTGCGGATAAGGCTATCTCTGATGCAACGGAAGCCGATGCTGAAAAGAATTCAAGGGCTCTACAAAGAGCTTATAATAAAACATTTAACATAATCGCCGAAGGAATTTCCTCAATATCCTCGCTTATTTCCGCCCAAACCGATGCTGCCGTCGAAGCCGTAGAAGATCGTCTCGCCGCGTTGAAAGAATCCTACGGATCCACGGCCTCCGAACTGAAAACGATGTACGACGCCCTCGAAAAAATGGGCGCTACCGATGCCGCCGCTACCACTAAAGCGCAAATGGAGAAAGAAAAAGCCGTTGAGGACTATGCGTCCCTGTCGCAAGCCCAGCTCGCCATCCTCTACGCCTCGGCTATCGAGATGAACGACGCAGAGTCTATCGCTGCAATAGAAGCTGCCCGCGCACGGGTGAAGGCTGAGGACGATGCCGCCGCCGATATTAAAGCGATCAAGTACGATGGCGAGATGGCCGCGTGGAATATGAAGCTGCTATCGACCACCGCGAGCGCCGCACAGGCCGCGATGGACGCGTATACCTCGCTGGTCGGTATTCCGGTTGTCGGCCCTGTCCTCGCTCCTATCGCCGCCGGCGCTGCCATAGGATTCGGTCTTATCCAACTAGCCGCTGTCAACGAATCAAAACCGAAGCTTGACACGGGCGGCGTTGTCCGGGCGCGCGAAGGGGCATCCGTAACCGTGGGCGCGGGGACGAGCGAGGTAATGTTCGGCACTTCGGCGCTCGGTGATCCCTTGATGAAGGGATTTATGGACGGAGTGGCAAGCAGGGTTATGGAAAAACTCAATATTCCTATCAACATTCCCCTTACGCTCAATGGTAAAATTGTCGCAGAAGAGGTAATGTATCGAGTAGACAATGGCCTAGTCCGGCGAACAGGAGGGGCGCGACGATGAAAATCCTATTCGATAACCTGCTCCCTCTCGCCAATTTTTCCGCACTCGGCGCATCGGTAAACTACCCGCTCACGAATCTGAGCCATCCCTTCCTTAAAAAGAAGTTCCAGCAGACCGTTGACGGCTCCTCGGGGATGCCGGATGCCTCCGCGCTGACCTTAACCTGGGCCGTAGATCATACCATTGACGCCATTGTGTGCGGATATTCCAATGCTAAGCTGTTCACCCTGAAACTGTACGATTCAGGTAGTACACTTTTATATACAAAGACCTTCACTGATGCCGAAATGGGCGCGACGTTTACCGCCGTCCCCGCTGTCCGCTCGGCAAAACTCCTGCTTGATACCAATATCGGCAGTAACCCGATGACTGTCTACCTGGGCGGCCTTGGAATCGGGCTGGCAACCGCTTGCCCTGACCCGCTATACGATTGGAAGCCGGAATACGTGGACAACTCCTTTGGGGTCGCCTCGCTCGACGGGCAGACGCAGGGGCAGTATATCGACCCGCTCCGGGATTCAGGATTTAAATTTACGACACCCTATAAAACCGTGTTGGACGCGATTCAGGCGGGTGTCAATAATCTCGGCAAATTTGGCAAGGTCTTCGTGATTCCCTTCACGGGCGCGATGGCCTCGGTCAAGCCGATTTACTGCACGATTCCTGACGGCGTGGAATCGGTAGGGCGCGATGGGCTGAACTATACTTTCGGATTGACATTTCTGGAGGCTCGCTAATGGCTATAAATCTAATCACGGCACCGTCCGCTGTTCCTGCCGCCGTCGCAGACTACGAACAGCAAAATGCGCTCATTGCGGCGCTCGCCTTAGCCGCCCAAGGCGCTGCGCGCGTCGTCGGAAGTAACGTACTCAAGGGCGCAGTCTTTCTCGTTGGCGGGGCGCTGTACGTTGCTGCCGCCGATACCGCAATTTCGGGGAGCGCGTCGGATTATGTGAAGTTGACTATCACCGGCACGACGCTCGTTCCTTCGTTCGTTGCCGACCTCACGGGAGTTACATGGTCGAGTACCTGGAATGGGTACTATGACGCTGGCGGAAACTATTACGAGTTCGACGAAAAGAAAGCTCTCGCCGCAGCGCTTGTTGCCGTCGAGCGATTCCATGGATACCAGCCTCACGGACAGGCGACGTTTTTCGCCAATGGAACGCTCATCATACCAATAGGAATATCGACGATTTATATGACGGGATGTGCAAGCGGGGGCGCGGGCGCGGTACAAGCGTCTTCCGGTGGAGGAGGTGGTGGCGGCGGAGAATGGTGCGTTAAAAAAGCCGTTACTGTCGTACCGGGCGAAACGCTAGCTATCACTATTGGCGGAGCGGGTGCAGAAACAAGTATGGCCCGAGGCGCATCTGTCATTTTTAGGCTGTATTATGGTGCGGACGCAAGTACAGTATATGGAGGCGCTGGCGGCACAGGCGGAAATGGAACGGCGGGAGGTGCAGGCGGTGATGCCGGTGACTCAGGGCTTCCCGGATTTCAACCCGGAGGTGCCGGATATAGCCTCGGCGGCGGCGGCGGCGGAAGCTATGGCGGCGGCGGCGGCGGCATGCATGGTCCATCGGGTGTTGCTGGTGGTTATGGCGGCGGCGGCGCTGGAAAAAGCGGTGGAACCGCTGGAGCCGGTGGCCTGGCGTTTTTTTCGATTGAATGGTAGGAGGAAATATGTTTTTCAAAGCGTTGCTTTTGACCGCTGCTCTTGAAGCGGGTTTTTTGTCGGGGGGCCTCTATAACTATACCGATTTGAATCAGGATTGGATTGGTGTCGGGGCGCTCTATACTACGATGGAGGCAAAGGTGCAATCTGGCGCCTTCTATGTCGGCGGGCAAATGGACAGCTATTTCACTCCTCTTTCATGGAACACCTATTCACCCTTCCAAATGACATACGTTTTCAGGGCAGGGCTTGATTTCGGCAGCATCGAAGCGGGCTATGAGCATTCATGTTTCCACCCCATAAACCCACTCGCCACCGCGATCGGATACGAAATAAAGCCAAAATACGAAGGCGGCATAAATAAGTTTTTTGTGAGGATAGAAACGAAATGACCCTCTTTGAGCTGTCCGTTCCAAAAATCGCTGGCGCTTTTGCCAACGTTCAACCATTCGTCTATGCCCTTTATCCGGGCATCTGGGCGACAGGTGACTACTGGACGACAGCTTTTGGCGCTCCCGCTGAATCAGACAGCGAGATTATGTACATTACTTCATTTTCACGCGACGGGATAAATCGCTACTCTGGTGTCACTTCCCTTGCCGACTGCATCGCTACAGAGCAGACATTCTTTTGGGACAACGCCGCACAACGTCTTTACGTGCATCTCGAACACGATCAATACCCCGATGGGCCGGTTTACCAATACGGCAAAGTGATGGGTTTCACAAAAGATCGCGCCGTATACATCGACGATATCTTTTATAGCCCCGTTCTTGAATCCATTCCAAGCCTCGCGCAACAGCAAGACCTTGAGAACTACGATGTCCTCGCTTTTCTATCGGGGAGTGTGAAGCTGCATAATCATCTCGGAGAACTTGATTGGGCGCTTGATACTCCGGCCATCGGCTATGATTGCACGATAGGCAATCTCGCGGAATCATCGGCTATCACGGATGGCGGGGTAGCGATTACAGACGGCGGCGTTGCCCTTACCTCGCGCCCCGCTACGCGCGGGTGCGACTCCTACAGCCGTTCCGAGATTCAAAGCCTTGTCGCGTTGTACGTGGAGAAGCAATCCGCACGGCTCGATAGCCTCACCCTCTCTTTGCAAGATCGACGCAAGAAGCAGAATATCAAGATACCGACAGAAGTCTTTACTGTTGCCGCGTATCCTGATATCGATGACTCAATCATTGACAAACCGATACCTCTCTTATACGGAACCGTTCGATGCGCTCCGGCTATCTGCACGAACGGGAAATTGGAGACAGGCGCGGTGGCCTACCGGGTGGCCGACTCGCTGACCGTTCTCGGCACGGTAGAAGTAAAAATCGCCGATGTGTGGACGGTGAAAACCCCAGCGACGACAACCCTCTCGACCGGGTCTTTTACGCTTTCCGCTTCTGATGGCCGCAACTCCTCGGGCAATTCCTACGAGTGCCGCGTCAACGCGCCGACCGGTGTCGCCGTAACCTATGCCTCCGATATTATCAAGGCGCTTAACCTCCGCTATCTTGGGATCCAGTACACTGACTCTGAATACGATAAAACAGAATGGGAAGCATCAGAGGCGTTGCTCTCGTCTGTCGGTATTCTTATCGACAAGCAAGTAGAGCTTTTTGAAGTTATCAGGCAGATTCAAGCCGGCGCCAATATCGGATTCCGCTATGAATACAATTCACACGGGCAGAGGACAATAAGAATTGATGACTGGACAGCCGCATCGACCTTCAGGATCGCGGTTGAGGATATTATCAATATCGCAGATATGGAGATTTCGACCGATCCTGCGCTCCTCGCCGCAACGATCAAGCTCAACTACGCCAAGGACTACACCGGGGATACCGACGATCAAACTATTATCGACACAAGCCAAGCGGAATATGTGCGGCAGAATCACGCGCAAGAGCCGCAGCTCGAATTTGACAGCCTCCTGCAGACTCCGGCCCTCGCCGCTGCCGCCGCGCTTGTGAAGGCCGGGAAATATGGCGTCGCTCGCAAGATCGCTACGCTTTCCGTAACAGGGTATGAATTCCTTGCCTTGCGCATTTACGATGTCGGCATTGTAGAATTGACGCCGAGTGGTTACGATATGGACAGCTCGACGATCATCGGGACAAGAAAATGGGCGGGCGTGTGGAAAGCGATAGTCCTCGATATTGACCCGGACCCCGCGATGGAAACTAACGCGCTTAGACTCGCGCTTATTGAAGATGTTACGGATGTCTATCCGATCATTATTAAACATGATGGAGTAGAATATTACCTAACCGATGAATCAGATGTTGCTATTTTAACGAGGTAGAAAGATGATTATTGGAAGAAAAATATCAGAACTTGATCCTTTATCGGCATTATTGGGAACGCATAAATTTATTGCTTGGGATGACACTGACGATGCTTATAGTGTTTTGTTTTCTGTATTACAACACGCCATATCTCCTGCCGGATTCATACAACCATTCGGAGGCGCTACCGCTCCTGATGGATGGTTGCCATGCGATGGTGCCGCCGTATCAAGAACTACCTACGCAGAATTATTTACAGCCATAGGGACAATATGGGGGGTCGGCGACGGATCGACAACGTTTAATGTTCCTGATTTACGTGAGACTGGACTTGTCGGAACAGGAACAAAAGCGTCGGAAATTACCGCGCATGATACTTATACGGTTGGGCAATTCAAGGACGACCAGGGCCAAGGTCATAGACACTCGCCATTATCTCCGGCAACCGGATTTATAGGAGTCGGTGGTAATGCGATAAACCCTGGTACTAATGCCACCGCATGGTCTAACCAATTAACAACAGGGGATTTAATTACCGACGGAACCAACGGAACTCCTCGTGTCGGAACTACTACCCACGGAAAACAAACTGGCGTTTTGTACTGCATACGATATTAAAGGAGGCCACGATGGCATACACAGAGCAGGACTGGACCGCGATACTACCGTCTGCGACAAAAACAAAACTACAGGCGATGGATGCAGGAATAAAAACCGCGCAGGACACCCTCGATCTTGAGTCCACCGCAGGGCGGGCTGTGACACAGGCGGCCAATGCCGCCGCGCAGAGGACGGCCCTTGGATTGGGAAACGTTTCGACGAGAAATGTAGGCACCGCTTCAACTGACGCTGCTGCTGGCGATGCCCCTGCCGCCGCCCAAGCAGCTGCCGAGGGAACCGCCGCCGGTTATGTCTCAGCGTTGTCCGAAGCCGTTTCGACGGCGCTCGGTGACAAGGTCGATAAAGTTGCCGACAAGGGGTTATCGACCAACGACTTCGACGACGAGGCTGAAACAAAGCTTGGCGGGATTTCCGAAGGGGCAGACGTTACCGCCGACGCTTTAGCCGCCGCGATCGAAGCCGGCACCGAAACCGCAACACCCGCCGATACCGACATCGTGCCGAGCATATCAGCCGCACACGCCGCGCAAAAGAGCACATGGGCGCAGATTAAGGCCGCTATCGTCGCTGGCGTAAAAGCCACCGCCGCGAATATCGTTACCGGGACGAGCGACCTGCTGCTTATCACCGTCAAGGGCCTTAAAGACTCCCTCGCGCTCGATGGTTCGTGGCTCACCAAACGCACCAAGATGCCCGATGGGGCGACGGCGGTGTATGAAAGTAATTTTTCTGCCGGTACTGATAGTTGGTCAAGCGTTGCTCGCATAGCAGCGACTGCCGCTGGGAACAAACTCATAATTACTCTTGCTAGTGGTTCAGATGGCACGGCGAAGCGAGTAATTACACCAAGCATTATGGGGAAAACATTCTGGTGTTTGCTTAGTGGAAGTAAAGTTGGAATAAAGGCAAATCTAGCGTATCGAGGAATTGCTGATTATTATGCAATTTCCGATGTAGTAACCGTGGGAGCTGTAGGTGTAGATTTTGTACTCAAGGGGATAATACCCGCCGATGCTGATGTCGAAAAAAATATATGTATAAAAATATCCAACGCAACCGTCAATGACTATTTATCTATAACAAAAGCATGGATCGGCGACTACTCCTACGCTGTCGGCTCCCTCAGCAAAGAAGCGGCGCGAATCAACAACCTCCACGCAGATATGCCCGGTGTCGGTGTTTACGCCTCGCAGACCATTACGGCGACTGATCTGGCAACCGCGACCAAGGGCGACACGATAGGCGGAAAGAAATACACCTTTGTCGCGGCGCTCACCGCATCCCCGGGCGTCGAGGGTGAAATCCTCAAAGAAGCGACCAAGGAAGCCGAACTCGAAAACCTGAACCTTGCTATCTCCGAAGCCGCACGTACCAACAACGGAACAAAATACTGGGCGGCTCAGGTGCATCCCCTCGTTTCCTCGGCGCGTGTCAATGCGGTCCTAACCCTCACAGCGAAAACCAACAACGGCACAGAAAACGCGATAACCGTAGTGTGCGAAGCAGGCACGAACCACACGGCAGGCGGCGCTACGCTTTTGAATGGCTATACCGATTCGGCGGCGAAGACCATCGCGGAAGCGGAGAACAACATCGCGGGCGGTAGGACAAGGCCAGCGGCGGCAAAAATGGAACTCACGAACACGGCGCTTATTGGCTACGAAACCACCGTTGACGTTGCCTCGGGCGGGACGCTTACGCTCCCGGCTGGTGGAACGTGGTACTGGAACGTCTATGGCTACGGCGCGACGATCAGCTCCGCGAAGCGCGGAAGCTCGGCAGGCGGCACGACGCTGACGGTTGCCGGGGCTAATGCCTCGGTAGGTTACAGGAGGGTGGCATAATGGAATGGCTCAAAGATAAAGCGCAGATCGTAACGCGG
>Ga0172381_10000859_pt1 | contig 37897 bp, 35 predicted proteins | sample Leawel6488metaG_FD_119754 | JGI IMG/M metagenome (GOLD analysis project Ga0172381, IMG submission 119754) | Leachate microbial communities from a municipal landfill in Southern Ontario, Canada - Leachate well 64-88 metaG | ecosystem: Engineered > Solid waste > Landfill > Unclassified | place... | reverse complement strand
TGATAATTTTGTAAACAAGACAGAGTTTGAGTTTGATGACGGTAAGCTTATCACATTGTATTCTGGAGTTTCGTTGCCAGTGTATCTGCTTAATGATAATGGCTCAACAATAGAGAAGTTAAACTAAAGTCTTGGGGATAGATTCGGCTTAATTTAAGGAGGTAATATGAAAGGTGACAAAGAATTTATTGAAGAATATATAGGCTCTGTCTTAAATATAGTAAGTCAATAGTGGAGGGTGGGGTTGAGGTAGGTGGCGCTCCAGATGGGATGTGTGTTATGAATGATACTCCAGGTGAGATATTAAAATGTGTTACATATATAGCCCGCAATACATATTGGCCTGAAGATATTTCTGAATTAGATTTGACTTGACATTTTCTATTAAATTAGTTATATTAGTTTAGAGTTCTCTATAATTTAGGGAATCTATCAAGGCTAACATTGAGCCAGCCTGGCGAATCAATGTATATCGGACACTGAAATGACGAGCAATTACCCATGGGCGCTGGTAGTATGTATCAGCATTAAAACCGTTTCAGCGGTAACACCCATGTATCGAGGTCGTGCAGAATACTACTTGGTAATTTAGTCCGCTCAATGAAAAATTTGGGGAAATTTTGCTCCGATAAATCTCATGTACCTAGTGTACAAAGAGTTGGAGCCCCGTTATGGATTGTTAACAGTCGGCGGGGTTCTTTTAAAGGAGGATTATGGTAGATCTAAATCAGTTGAGCGTATCAGCGCTGATTCATAGACTCAGACATAACTCATATCTTATTGGGACATTAGAATTTCAGATGAAAAGTACTACGGACTTACGAATTGAGAATGATGATATTGAGGATATTTTACTTATGAGATTTAATAACAGGGGGAGAGATATTGGTTAATTGTGAAGATGTACAATGTGACATGCGGGAGCTATGTTGCCGTAGCGTAAGGGTTTACATGAGCGCTGATATCTTAGATAATCCTGACACCAGGAACTGGATGGAACTTCATGAAAACGTGAGTGTGGGCGAGGACGAGAATGGAGCTTATATGCAATTCCTAACTAGATGTAAGAATAATACTGACGATTTAAGATGTTCAGCGTATGGCGAGAGACCCCAAGTTTGTGTGAAATTTGTTTGTAACCGGATGAAGCGATCTTGACAACTCCCCAGCTTGAACTAGCTATTGTTAAGCACTTTCGTCCCAGAGTTAATTTAATAGTTCCTAATATCTGGTGGGGCATGGGGCTTGCTCATGAGTGTGATTTGCTTATTATGACCCCATTGGGATATTGTACCGAGGTTGAACTTAAGATAAGTAAGTCTGATTTAATAGCTGACCAGTCTAAGCGTAAGTGGAAAAGGGATACGCCAGGGATTATTAAAGCTCTATATTTTGCAATCCCAGAGGAGCTACTAGAGTTTATTTCAGAGATTCCTGAGCATGCTGGCATCTTGGTGTGTGGAAAATATAGAAGAGTTAAGGTAATCAGGAAGCCCAAGATTAATCCGAATCATAGGGCGCTAACAATTAAAGAGCAGGCCCACTTAGCAAGACTAGGAATGTTGCGAGTATGGAAATTGAAAACGAGACTGGCGGAGTAGAGTCGCCTTATAAAACAGCCTTACACATTGTCATGAACCATAGGCCAAAGGAAATTATTTTCGATGATACCTCTGAGTCAGGTAAATATATAATACTACTTTACACTAGATCTATAGCCCAGAAACTATTACACGAAAAGTATGGTATTGATATATTGAAGTCAGATATTGTCAGGGATGTCTATAGTTTTGATTCACTACTGAGATTACTTATAGGCCACAAGGATAATAAGTTTCCTGATAATGACGAGATAGTTGAATTGTTAGAGGGGTGTAAAGATAAGGCATGGGAGATATGGAACCAGAGGAATACTTCAAAGTAATGTATCCACCCTCGACAGAGGTCAAGTGGAATGGTATTAAGCTTACCGTGGATTACTTTGATATAACCGACACAGGCAACTACTATGGCTTATCTGATGGCTCCTATGTATCAGAGCGTGAGTTATTAAAAGGGGGATGTACCGGACATGAATAATCCCTATAGGTATTACCAGCTATATGAGGTGCATTTAAAATTGAAACTAAGTATAGGTGATATAGAAACATTATTGGGTAAACTGAATTTGGTGCCGTATGAATTTACAAACGAAACTGATGATGAGATTATAATTAAGGCTTATGAGCGTGATTGCAAAACAGACGATAGCGACGTCAGAGTAGCTAAGATTTATATGAGCGATCTGGATATAGATAAAGGTAATATGTATTTGTATGATTTAGGAATTGGTGACGTTAATGGAAATATAATGATACCACCCGTGGAATTGATTAATGGCGGGAAGATGGTGCTTACACTTGATTAATCAGGCAAATTGTAACCACATAAAGTTCTTGACAAGTTAATTTAAATGTATTATATTAGTATTATTGATTCAGGCTGTACTTCCTTTTATTACTCCTTTATTCTCATCTCTCCTCCCTGGCCCCATCTATACCCAATATAGGTGGGGCTTATTTTTGTATTGACAGAATAATGAATATATATTATATTATAATTGCTACCCGTTTACTGCTTCAATTTAGAACTGCCTTGTGGATATAGTACACAAGAAAAACAAAAACCCCAGGATAGTCGGAAAGTTCTGGGGTTTAATTTATAGCTATACGTCATACATAGAATCGGTCGGTAGCTTTCGAATCTCTACCGTATCGCCTCTTTCAACACTATCATCCCATTGCCTTAATACACCATCCGGGTCAGATATAGTATCATACTCAGTCTCTATAATCCTATTAATATACCAGATTGCCTTAAGTAAGCTTTCTTTTCCACCCTTAAGCCTATGTCTACATAAATACTTCAATACATTGCCTTCATGGTAGCTTAATCCTAACCCCTCGATAGCATCAATTGCTTCCATGGAACCTTGACAATAGTGCTTAGGGTGATTAATATTATCAACATGAACCGTGGATATATTTTTATCTATTCTGTCATGTTTATAGGAATTGTAAACATACTCGCTACAGCACTCACTGGAACAGAAAATTCCAAAGGCATATGGATTCAATATACCTTCTTTGTCATTAATAACTTTTCCACAAACAATACAAGCATCGTCACGGTTTGCATGCATCATCATATCAATAATCCTTCTCAATCATTTTATGGAACTGAATAAACTCGGGCTTGATTCTATAAATAGTTCCATCATCCTTAACTCTACACTCAACGATCCATCCTCCTACAGCAATTCTAATTCTCTTACCTACTTCAAAACTAGTCCTTGATTGAAAACAACCCGCTTCCAAAACATGTATATTCCTATATGGAAAATAGATAGCTTTGTGATGATGGCCCTGGATTAATATATTAGGTTTATCTCCACCCATAATTGCATCTACATGTCGTTGCGCAGCATAGCTTTCAGCAAATGCTGATCCATCAAGAGCATGATTAAGTTCCATTCTGCAATTGGGAGTAAGATAAACCGTGGAATTAAGTTGCCCCAAGTAAACCATATCCTTACGAACTAATGAGATTCTAATTCCAATATCGGCACCCGAGGATTTTAAGTAAGACAAGTCATGGTTCCCGGTAATAAACTTAGTTGTAATACCATTAATACTAGGATAATTAGTAATAATATAATTAGCTTGGTCTTCTAGGCCGTGATTAAATTTCTCATACTCTTGGCCTCTTCGCATATTACATCCATCATCAGTATCACCTGAGTTATATACAGTATTGATTCCCTCATCTCTAAATATATCATACATAGTTTTAAGGTGAGTGAGTTGCTGACATTTAGAATTTATATGCGTATCCGAGACTATCCCGAATCTAATAATCTCCTCGCCGTTCCAGTCCTCTTGATAAGCCTCATTATTAGCAATCGCACTAGACCTGGATTTAACCCAAGCCATATCCTCATCCCACTCCAGTATATATCCCTCTGATTTTAAACTATCAATCATACCGCATATATCTTTACGAGACAGTTCTAATTTCTTTTCCAGATAATCTAAATATACACCGCGTTTTAAATGAGTTCTGATAAAACCAATAGTATCTTTATCTAATATTACACCCTTCTTAATATACTCAGGTTCGGATTTGGTTTTGTCTGCGACGGGCGCCTTAATTACAGCATGCCCCCCGCCATCTACATTCATATTATATTTGCCACGACAGATATTACTACAGAAGTGGCGACCAGTACCCTCATACAACTTACCACATTGTAAACAAGTTCCCTTATACTTTGTTGGCATAACCTCCCCTTATATTAGTAGTCGTGAATAGTCGTAAATTGCACCGGCGTATTAGTGAGAGGGGTGGAGCCCTCAGGCGACTAACCCCGAACACTAACTATCCCCATAGCCGGTGCGTTCGGAGGCTGGTGCTGAAGTATCCACCCCATTGACAAAACAAATATAATACATCCATTCTTAATTGTCAAGAGAAAATTTAATTCTATCATCCTTGGTGTAAAGATTTATCTTGCTAAAATAATAGCAATTGATTATATTGTTATATTGAATATTTTCAGCCTAATTGATGGAGGTTAAATGGCTAAATCAAAAGCAATATATGAATACAATCCTAAGTACGCTATAATGCTATTAGAATACTTCGACGTCAGTTCCTACGAGCGACTCGAACTCACAGATAAAGATGGTAATATCGTAGATGTTAAAATTATCCCTACCGACCCGCCTAACTTCTATGGGTTTGCCCGCCGTATAGGTATTCCGTCCAGAGCAATCAAGTCTTGGTGCGAGACCCATGAAGATTTTAAAGAGGCGTGGGATAGAGCAGAGGACTGTTTAAAGGATATTATTTTCACCAACGGTCTCTTAGGCAAGTACGATAAAACTGTCACGATTTTTTCGATGAAGAATCTCTTTGGCTGGACAGATAGAGTGGAACAAAAACTTGAACTCGGATCTAGTTTAACCTCACTTCTCTCACAAATCTCTCAACAAAATAATAGCATGGATATGATGCAACAGCGCGAATTAGGCATAAAGGAATTTGACGCCATAGTTACTCCAGAGTCCAAGCACATTTTAGAACATGCTAAGACAATTGTGAATGCCGAACTTTTACCCGAGGTGAATCATGTCAAGGGTTGACTTAGGTAGTAACGCTATAGAAAAGATAATATCTAATGTCGATATGGGTGATACTATTTTGGGTTCAGGTGTTGATGTAGAGGCTGAGTATAGGCGATTATTAGGGAACCAATATTGGCGATTGAATCATTTATATACGGTAGTGGATAAGGATGGTAGGAAAGTATCATTTAAAATGAATCCTATCCAGGAAAATTTTTACCGCAATATGTGGTATTGGGATATTATTCTTAAATCTCGTCAGCATGGGTTTACTACACTTATAGATTTAATCGGGCTTGATTTGGCGTTATGGACAGACGATCAACGCGTATGCATAATTGCCCAGACAGTCCCTGACTCGGAAGATATTTTTGACACCAAGGTTATGTCAGTATACAACTCTCTTCCTAAAGAAATTAAAGATTTAAGAAAAACTGTTAAAGATAATGTCCGTGTCCTCAAATTTACCAATGGGTCTAGTGTAATCGTTGACACGTCTGCCCGTTCAAAAACAATTAATTTTTTGCATATTTCTGAATTTGGTAAAATATGTTTAGAGACGCCAGCTCAAGCCAAAGAGATTATATCTGGTAGTTTCCCTACCGTACATGAGCGCAATATATTAATTATAGAATCTACAGCTGAGGGTCAATCTGGGTCATTCTATGATTTTTGTAAAGAGGGGCAGGCTAGAAGGGATGAAGGGTTTATATACGACACGGCTTGGTGGAAAAATGAAAATTTATGTGCAGAAATTACTAATGGTGGCTATAGTTTTACACCAGAAGACGTGGAATATTTCAATGATATAGAAATAAATAACAAGGTTAATATTCCCGACAATCGTAAAAATTGGTACGTTAAGAATAAAAATAAAATAGCCAACCCGCTCCAAATGAAATACTTTTTTTATGCTTGGCACCAAAATCCCAATAACGTTCTTGACCCCTCTGGAGTTGTAATAGCGCCGTGGCTCGAAAAATACTTTAATAAACTTAAAAAAGAACACGGTATTGAATTAACTCGTCGTCAAAAGGCTTGGTATGCTAATGAGGTGCCTAAGTATGGCGATGCTATTAAACAAGAAGCGCCATCAACCGAGCAAGAGTGTTTTGAAGAAACTGTTGAGGGGGCTTATTTTACAGAAGAGTTTAGGCGAATGCGTGAATCTGAGCGAATCACAAATGTCCCCGCTGAGCCAGGATGCTTAGTATATACAGCTTGGGATTTAGGGATAGATGACTCTATGGTAATATGGTTTTGGCAAATGGTTGGCAGAGAGCCGCACGTTATAGATTATTTTGAAAGCAATGACGCCGGATGGGAATATTATGCTCAGATTCTTAAGGATAAGAGAGACGCTTTGGGTTATCGGTATGCCAACCATATTCCTCCGCATGATATTAAAGTTCGCTCTATGGTTGGACAGCCTATTACTCGCTGGCAATCTGCTCTTGAGGCTGGTATTAAATTTGATGAACCTTATCCAGCTATACCATTAGCTGAAGGAATAAATGCTACACGTAATTTTTTGGGCATAGCTTGGTTTGATAAAATTAAATGTACTGAAGGTTTGGCCAAAGTAGAACTTTTCCGTAGAGGGTGGGATAGGCAGAATGGGCAATGGAAGAATACCCCACATAAGGGTCCAGAGGTTCATGCTTACGATGGCATGAAGCTTATGGCTCTTGTTTATCGTAGTACTGGAGTAGGGAGAAGGGCTGAGAAAGTAAAGCCTAAGCGAACCGTAACTCGCTCAATGTATTACTAGTTACACATGAACAAACGTTGCATATAAACTTTTCTATTGCATTGCTAGACATGATGTGCTATATTATTATCACAAACCAAAGGACTATCTATGCCAATGATAAGACCAGCAATAGAACCTAGGGATATGTCGGGTATCCGTGATGCCGTGGCGAAATTACCACCCGTGGTTCCATCAAATATAAAAGAGATTAAAGCCAAACTAAGCGAAATTGTAAACCAGAAAGCTGAAGAGACCCAAAATCTGCCAGAGATTAAAGAGCTCTCGGCTTACCTATCTAGATGCTGGGAAGCCGCAAGGGATGCAAAGCGTGACATTCAGTCACAGCTTCACAAATCCAGGCTCCAGCGTGATTCTCGTTATACCGACGAACAACTTCAGAAAATAAAAAATACAGGTCAGCCCGCAGTATTTATGGGAATAACTTCAGTTAAATGTCGTGCTGCCGAGGGTATGATTCGCAATATTTTGGGCGAAGATATTTGGGATATTGACCCTACTCCAATTGCCGATGTTAATCCGTCAGTTATGTCTCAGATTTCAGCCGAAGTAATAGCTGCGACCGAAGCTAATCCTGAGATTATGGGTGACCCCAATGTTCAAGTTGAGATGTTTAACACTTTACATTCTCAAACTCTAGATGCTATCCAAGAAAAAGCTAAAATTGCAAACGCAAAAATGAAGTCTAAGATTTCAGACCAACTCTTAGAGTCCTCATGGCGCAAAGCTTTAGATGATGCTACCTATAATCTTGTCACTTATAAAGCCGGATTTATTAAAGGCCCCGTTGCGCGTAGAGTTCCTACAAATACATGGGAGCAAGACCCGGCTACTAGTAAATGGAAGGCCGTATCCAAGCAAACTGTTCAATTATATCATTATGCGCCGTCACCATTAGATATGTATCCTTCGCCATCTGCAACATCAATTGATGACGGTTACCAATGCGAACACCATCGCTTAACTCGCGGTGACCTTTTTGCGCTAATAGGCGTAGAGGGATATGATGAGAACTCAATACGTGCAGCATTGAATGAATATTCCGAGGGCGGACTTTATGATTGGATGTGGGAACAAGATGACAAAGAAGATGCAGAGGGTCGTGATGCCAGCGATAGTGTAACGTCTCCCGATCCGACAATAGATGCAATTGAATTTTGGGGCAGTTGTTCCGGCAAGATGTTATTGGATTATGGCATGACAGACGATATTATTAAAGACGCGAATGAAGAATATCAAATCAACGCATGGAAAATCGGAAAATATGTAATTAAAGCAGTACTGAATCCTTATCCTATGGCAAAGAAACCTTATCGTAAAACTAGTTTTGAGTCAGCGCCGGGTTCATATTGGGGTAGAGGATTGCCAGAAATTATGGAAGATATCCAAGCTGTATGTAACTCAACCGTTCGTGCACTAGTAGACAATCAATCAGCATGTTCTGGCCCCCAGATTATAGCGGATATCAGTAAACTTGAAACAGATACTAATATTGAAGAGATGTATCCATGGAAAGTCTGGTACTTTGATTCAACTACAGGCTCTTGGTCTAATAACGTTAAACCATTGGAGTTCTTTAATATAGATTCGCATGCCGCAGAACTTATGGCAATTTATGAGAAGTTTGAAATGAAGGCATCAGATTATACTGGAATTCCATCGTATATGTACGGCTCAACTAATATACAGGGCAGCGGCAGAACATCTAGCGGGCTTGCTATGCTTATGAACAATGCCAATAACGGTATTAAATTTGTAATTTCCCATATCGATAAAGATTGGATAGAACCATGTATCACTGACCAGTATAATTATAACATGGTGTTCGACCCTGATGACTCAATCAAAGGAGACCTTAGAGTTTCAGCTCACGGCGCTACCGTCTTAATGCAGAAAGAGCAACTCCAGCTTCGCGTTACTGAATTTATGAACATGCTGTCTACTAACCCAATCTATATAGATATAGTGGGACGCTTGGGTATATTTCGTTTAATGCGCGAGAGCTTAAAAGTTCTTAATCTGCCCTATGACTATATACTGCCGTCAGAAAAAGAATTTAACGCCAATGATAAAGATAAGCAAAGGCTCCAACAATACGACCAATTCATGCAGGGTATGCAGCAGGCGATGTTGGCGACACAACAGGGGCAACTTCCTCCCGATGCATTACTCCAGATGGTTATGCAATTTATTTCAAGCCTGATGCCGCAATCACAAGCTTCACCCAGTCTTAATCAAGGTGGCATGAACAATCAAGGTACTCCAGCCAACTCACCACCAGAAGCTTTGCCTGATGGTAGTCAACCTGGAGGCGAGTCAGCGTCTTATTTTAGACAATCATAATATACAAAGGATAATTATGGCACAGAATACACAGAATCTTAAAGATACATTTGAAGCGATTTATAAATGCGCAAGGGGTGGAGAGTTCGTGACTTATCTTCAGGATTTAGAAATAGAATATCTCAGGCTTTCAACTGTCCAAGAGAGCGATGTGATCTCTCGTCAATTTCAGGGTAAAGCTTTAGCAATTAAAGATATACTTATTAAACTAGAAGAATCTATTAAGCGTAACAATTAACAAAGGATGAAACAATGGGACTTTACGAAAACCTCTATGTTGGCGATCTTAACCAAACTGGCGACAGGATCATTCAGCTCAATAATGGTAGAAGTTTTGTAGAACTTGCGAGTGACACCAAACAGAAATGGTATGAGCAGAGTTATTCGCAGAAGTATGTATTGGGTACAACATTAAGACATTATGATCGTGTATTTAAGTATGCCAAAGCTGGTGCAGCCAATCTTGTTGCTGGCAATCTTTTACAGTCGGCAATTTTGATGGGGGCTACAACCACACAGCAGATTGAAATTGCAACTGGTACTGCCGGAGCCGTTGGGGATAATTATCTCTATGTAACGGCAGGCACAACTGCACAGGCCGCCAACACCTTTAAAGACGGTTATATAATCTTAAACAAGGCTGGCGGGGCTAGTTCGACAATCGGATATACTTATCGTATTAAATCTCATGGCGCTTTAACTAATGCTGTGGCCTGTAAGGTGTATCTGTATGACCCTCTGGTAGCTGTCGTTGATGCCGATGCGGAAGTTTGTATAGCTGCGAATATCTACAAGGGCGTTATTCAGGTTCCTGTTACAACCCCTACGGGTTCGGTTGTTGGAGTTGCTCCAATTGCCGTAACGGCTGCCTATTATTTTTGGTGCCAGACTTGGGGACCTGCTTGTGTATTAGCCGGAACATCGAATGCAATTGCAGTTGGCAAGGAAATTATTCGCTCTACTGTTGCTGGCGCTGCTGGCGCTCAGGTTGCTGGGGCAGGAAGTTTAGCTACGGAGTATATTGGTTATGCTCGCTCTACCCCTGCTGACTCCGAAGGTTTCATGGCTGAACTTAAAATCTCTCTCTAAACTAACCCAAGCAAAGGAAATTAACATGGCGCTTTATGAAGACCTTTACGTTGGCGATATTAGTCAGAGCGGAGATCGTAAAATATATTCCGATCATGGCTCAAGCTTTATCGAATTGGCCAACGATATGAAACAAAAGTGGTATCAACAGAGTATTGACCAAAATTACCCGCTCGAAACCACACTTCAATATTATGATAGAACGTTCAAATATGCACAAGCTGGAGCGACAGCGTTGGTTGCTGGCAATCTGATTCAGGCTGATTATCCTGAGGTTATCGCTGACTCAATTACAATTACTACAGGATCGAATGACCAGTTCTGTATAATCGATGATGCGACTAAATATACATTAACAATAGCTGCGGGCACATACACTCCAACTGAACTTTGTGCTGCATTGAAATCTAGTTTTGATACCGCGCTAACTCCGGCCACAGCTACGGTAGCATTTAATCAAACCAATGGTAAATTTACAATTACTCCGTCAGCCCGCTCGACTTGGGGATTTTTATTAATTAACGATACTCCAAATCCAGACGAAACCTCAACAGCCAAAACTATATTTGGGTTTAGCGCCAACGGTACTCCTGCGGCTACAATGGTTAGCGATACTCGCGCTGGCTTTATGACTCGCGAAGAGCTGGTTGCTGGAACCGCCGCAACCGCTGGCTCATGTGTAGCTTATGTCACTGCTGGCTCAAATGGACTTGCGGCAAATGTCCTTAAGGATGGATATTACTGTACGACTAAAGCTGGAACAGGTACGGTTCTTGGACATTGTTATCGCATTAAGTCTCATGCCGCAATTGCTGGCTCCGCTATTGGTGCTATCTGTCTCTATGACCCCATAAAAGTTGCGATTGCAGCCGACACTGAAGTATTAGTGTTCCCCAATAAATACAGAAAAGTAATTGCCAGTCCAGCTACAACTCCTACCGATATTGTAATTGGAGTAGCTCCTCGTGCCGTTACAGCATCTTATTATTTCTGGCTTCAGACCTGGGGGCCTTGTGCTGTTCTTAATGGTAATTCAGCAACAGTTGGCGTGGGTACTCAGGTTATTCGCAGTGTTACAACTGCTGGCTCAATTATGGCTCAAGTGGCCGGGTCGAGTTCTGTAGTTTATGAACCTGTGGGTTATGCCCGCTCAACCGCAGCTAAACTTGAAGGTGTATTAGTTGATTTTCATATTACCAAATAAATCAAATCATAGGGGGGCTAATAGCCCCTCTTTTTTAATTGTATATAAGTGTAATTAATTTAACTTTTCTATTGCTTTAATATTAGCGAGATATTATATTATTCTAAGCAAACCATGTTTGCTAAATATTGATGTATCTTAGCGCAGTTAATAGAAACACCCCAACGATTAGCCTTATTAAATTAATAAGAGACTGGCACTGGGACTTCTGAAAGGTTATGAAATGGCAAGGAAACAAAGTTACGATGAGATGAAGAAGTTTACCGAGGCTAAGGAAGCGGAATTGAAAGCTATAATGGACAACGATACAATCCAAGAAATTGAGAAGATAATTCCTGAAGTGGATGTTGTTTCCGAGCTAATTCCAGAAAAGCCTGATGCTAAACCCGAAGTTACTCCCGAGCCTCACGATGTCTATAAGGATAAGTATGATACTTTATCTGGTAAATATAATGCTGAAGTTGGAGAACTATCTAAGACCGTCAAGGAACAGCAGGCTAAAATCAATGAATTATTGACACTGGTCGCTGAGTCCAATAGACACATGGTAGAACTTTCTAAGCCTAAGTTATCCGAGAAAGTTGAGGTCTCCGAATCCAAACCCATCGAAACCGAGGGGATTAAGCTAGATTCGAATACATATCTTACCCCTAAAGACGAAGAAGATTTTGCTGATTTCGTGGATGTTGCTAGGCGAGCAGCTAAACAAGAAATCGGAATTGCTTTATCTGAATTCGTAAATACTAAACTCATGCCTTACTTTGAATCTAAGTTCAGCCCGTTCGCTCAGGACATCAATGATGTTAAAACAGTCACGCTCAATTCGGTAAGAGATCGCTTCTATGAGAAAATGGATCAGCTTTGCCCTACTTGGGAGCAGCTTAATACTAATTCTGAATTTATAGCATGGGTAGAAGAGCCTGATACTTTTTCTGAAATTCCCCGTAAAGAGTTTCTTAAAGACTGCGTAAATAATAATGATGCTAAACGTTGTGCTAAAATATTTAATACATATATAAAAGAAGTCGGGTCAGCTTTAATTGAAGCTCCCGTGAATTTAAACCCAAACGCAAACGATACCTTAAATATAGTAACTCCAAATGATGTATCCAATATTATATCCAATCCAGATATTGGTAATTCTGAAATGCCTAATCCTGATGCTTTTATAGCCCCAGTTAATCGTCCCAATAATTCACCGCCTGTTGCAGAAAAAACGGTTAAGATGTTAGATCGTAATTATGTAACTCGCGCGATGGAAGATTACAAGAATCATAAAATTAATTTTCAGGAGGTAAGGGCAAAACAGGCAGAATTTGAAATTGCTGTAAAAGAAGGTAGAGTGGCGTAGAGGAACTTAGGTTCCTTAAGAAGAAAGGATCAAACATGGCTGGTTTTCCTAGAGCCGCTGGCGTCCCTGACCATACCAAGACAGGTTCAGCATTTATTCCTGAGTTTTTCTCAACCAAAACACAGATAAAGTATTACGAAAATTGCGTAGCTCTTGATATTTGTAATACAGATTTTACTGAGGATATTAAGAGTCAGGGCGACAGAGTAACAATTAGGACAATCCCTACAACTACAATTAGCGCTTTTAGTGCTGGACAGTCTCTTAAAACTCAGCAGGCCACATCAACGCCAATTGTATTTTATGTTGATAAGGCACAGTCTTTCACCCTTGGTTTCGATGATGTTATTGAGTTCCAGTCTGACCTTCCTATGGTTGATATCCAGACTGCGGATGCTGGCAAGAAAATGGCTGAAGCAATTGATGCCGATATTCTTCAGAATACCTACAGTTCAGCCGACGCTGATAACTATGGCAGTACCGCTGGTTTGATTTCCAACACCTACGATCTCGGAAGTGCTGGTGCCCCGTTGGTTTTCTCTGAGTCTAATGCGACAAAAACTCTTACTACCTGTGGCGTTGTTTTATATGAACAGAACGTTCCTGGTGATAACAGGTGGATAGTTCTCCCTGCTTGGGCATTGGGCGTGCTTCAAAACAGTGACCTTAAAAATGCCAGCCTTACTGGTGAGGCTAAATCTCCGTTACTTACTGGCAAGATTAGTGATAATATTGCTGGCTTCAAGGTTTACTGGTCAAATCAGTTAGCTACAGCATCTGACGCCAGTGGTGTTACAGCTTGGTATTGCCCGTTCGGTCATCGTGATGCTATTAGTTTTGCATCTCAGATTATTAAAACCGAAACTGTTAGGAACGGCGATACTTTTGGCGATATCGTTCGTGGCCTTGAGGTCTATGGCTATAAAGTCACTAAAGACACAGCGCTTGGTTATCTGTATATTACCCTTGCATAAAGGTAGAAATTAACATAAACTTAATAAAGGATATTTAAATGGCAACAACTTATGATTATGTCCAGACCACCACAGATAAGGTGTATGGCGTGGGCTTCCCTGCTCTTTCACAGGGAAGGATTTACCAAATGGAAAGATCAGTTAATATTGCTGATGCTTGTACCGAATTTGGGGTTACCGCTTTTGCAGCCAACGACGTGTTGAAATGTTTTAATATTGCGGCTGATACCTTGGTTCTCGGCGTGTACATGAAAGTTACAACCGTATCCGCAGTATTGGCTGATATTGAAGTTGGTGATGGCGATAATCCTGATGGGTACATTGATGGCGCAACTGGCGCAAGTTTAGGCTGGAATGCTGGAGCCGCAACACAGGGTTCTTCACTCCAGGTTGACACTGCTCCTAACGCAGCCTTTAGTCTTCCTGTTGGTGGCGGTAAACTTTATACCACAGCCGACACCATTGACTTCAAGATGGTTACGGCTAGCGCTGCCGATGGTGTATTTAGAATTATCGTGATTTGCATGGATCTTTCGTAAACCGTGGGGGTACTAATCCTACCCCCTTTTAATTCATTCAAGGAGACGTTATGAAGTTGTTACACGTGAGAGGCACAAAGCATATACTAATGTATACAGAAGTAGCGGCTGGGCAACCTAATGTCGAACCTTTACCAGATTGGATGACGGTAGATACTTGGAATAAAGCGATTAAAGGTTACCGTAATCATATTTCAACATCAGATTATTTTGATGTCCTAAATAATGCCAGAGAAATAAGCGGTAACGAAAAAGATGATTTTGTACCACCTATTCCAAAATCCCCAGATAATTCTGATAAATCTAAAGAACTAGAGAAAGAGGAATTTAAGAAAACATTGTCTGCGTATTCTCGTGGCGAACTTATGGGAATGTACAAAAACATGTTTGATGAAAAAGCTGATAGAAATATGACAGTACCGGAACTTATCGAAGTAATAGTAGAGGGAAAGTTTAGAAAATAACCTCAAAGGGACAACATGACTGTCCAGACAATAATCGAAAGAATAAAATTACAGATTAATGACCCTGCCAACTTTACTTGGTCACCATCTATGCTTACCAGTCTTGTTAATGAGGGCTATAGGGAGTTTATAATGAACTCCCATTGTCTTCGTAAACATGATAGGATTGATCTTGCGGTTAATACCAAAACTTTCTCAATGCCATCGGATGTATTAATGATATATCGGGCGGAGTTTGATGGTATTGAAATTCCTATATTCACGACACCTTCAGCTGACTCACAATTACCTTCGGGCTGGCGCAACTTGACGGGCTTAGATGTCATGGCTATTGTTGCTGACCACGAAGGTTATGGTACAATTCGAATTTATCCCACACTTGAAGCCGATGCCGACTTAGGTACAGGCTTAATTCAGGGCTCAGATGGTGTACATGTATATAGATGTATACAAGACCATACAAGTGCTGCGGCATCAAGACCTACATCAGGCGCAGACTATGCCGAGTACTGGGAAGTGACTACAGGAGATATAGGAGACGGCTCAGCTTGGGCGGATATAACTGATTATACGATTTATAAGGGCCTAGATGTAGACTACGCCTATATGCCAACTGCTGATTTAACAACGACTGATACCCCCGTAATTCCTGCCAGATATCATCCCGCCTTAATTGAATATGGATTAGCACTAGCTCAACAGCAAGAGAAACAATCGGCAAGGGATTTTGGTTCATCTAGTATGCATTGGCAGAACTTCAATAGATATTGGAAGCAAGCCCGTAGAGATTCACAACGTGGGTTTATATTTAATCGTAGACCCATGGTACATAGAAATTCGATAATATAACTTAATAGAGAGAGGTTAATATGGCTTGGTCAGGAACTGCATTCTATACTGAAGATAGCCTTGAGACTGCAACACGAAGGCTGATTAATGAGCCTGTGGCTATGGTACACTCAGATGCAGATCTTGATGTGTATCTTGACGAAGCCGCACAGGAACTTTGTAAGATTGGATTGCTCTGGGAGGCCACTGCTGAACACTCGGTAACTGGGTCGGTTGATGTTGGTGCCTCAACAATTCTTATTTATGACGCTGGTGGGACTAATTCTTATTGGGGTGCGATAAATGGAATTACCGATCTTATAATGCCAGTATCCGTTGTGAGCTATTTGGCTGCTGCTACAGCCTCACCCATAGCGTTAACCAAAACAGACTTGAGACAATTTGGCCATAATCACCAAGGTAATGAGGGTGTCCCAATAGAGTGGGCATACGATAATAATAACATCCATATCTATCCTTATCCTGCTGCAACCACAGTATTTAAACTTCACTACTATAAGATGGCGACTGCACACGATGTCGCCGGGTTAATGGATTGGACTAAGTCAATCTTGGTCTGGTACGCAGTATCACGTTGTTTAGAGCGTGAAGGCAAACTTCAACAGTCCGCAATGTACAGGGCGTTCTTTAGTAACGTTGTGATGTTTATGAGACAGGATATTTCAGATTCAGATAAGTATGCTGACTCTTGGGATATGATAAAACAAGCCGATTATACTCAGACAACCAAGTAAAGGGGAATTAAATGGCTGGATATTTAACACTGGCAATAGCCCAAGCTGAGTTAAGACGAAGGCTTGCTGAACCTACTGCCGCTACATATACAAATGGAGAACTTCAAGAGTGGCTTGAATATGGAGCTAGACTGGCTTCAATATTAGGCCAGACCTATAGGGTAAAAAGTGCCGCAATTACAATGACTGCGGGTACGGGTATATATTCAATTGCTGGTAAAATAGATGCCACGCTTTATCCAATGAAAGTTCTGCGTGTGTCGTTAGTAAGTCTTGAAGGTGCTGCCGACGAAATTGATATAGGTTTGCAGAGAGTTACGCTTAATCAGTTGGGTCAGAATGGAGATGTTACTGCCGCTGCACCTAGGCAATATGCAGTATGGGCTAATAATATTTATCTTTATCCCCTGCCAAGTGCTGCTGCTGTAGCTAATGACACAGGTTATACGTTAATGGTTTGGTATACAGTTGAAGCCCCGGGTACCGCAGCTAATGCAGCCTATGCCACAGACGGTGATGCCATTACTGGGATTTCCCCGACCTCCGATGTGTGGAACCATGTTATCCTAGACTATGCTCTGGGTTGCGCCTATTGTAAATCAGGCAAGCATCAAAAGGCTGGCTACCATCTCTCAAGTTTTCTTCAAGGTGTAGCTTTCCATCGTCAAGACCTTACCGATGATTGGGATAGACCACACTCTAAAGACATGCGCTATATTCCCGATTACACTCAGATTCAGGATACCCAAGTCTAAGGAGAATCATGACTAAGATTGTAAAACAAGTCAAGTCTCCCTTAAATCTTAATACCAATCTTCCTGATGCCGGGGATTTGAATGTAAGGCAAATTAAAAGTAATCCTAACGATAATATAAATGGATTGACTCGTAATTTACCTGATGCTGGTGGCGACACTATTGTTAGGGCTTCTAAATCTATACCCAAACTTAATACTCAACTTCCTCAATCTGGAAATGAGACCACGGCAGTTCCGCCATCCCGTACTCCTAAGCTAAATACAGAACTTCCTCAAGCTAACGATACTAACATAACTCAAGGCAAGAGTAGTGCTAAGCTTAATTTAGAGTTACCTCAATCTCAAGATTTAGTAGTTTCCCAAGCTAAACCCAGAGCTAATATTAATACCGAACTTCCTCAGGCTCAAGACTTAAATGTAACTCAGCGTCGCCCCATACCCAAACTCAATCCTCAACTTCCTCAAGCCGACGACCTACAGTTCGATAAGTTTAATATGGACTTAGGTAAAGGTAAATGGATTGCCAAGGGTGACCCTATGATGATAGGCGCAGAGAACTTTAGTGAGCTAGATAACTTTAGATACACAGACTGGGGACTTGAGGGCGTAGGTGGAACTACACTAATTACTACAACCGATGCGACAACCATACAGTCTAAGATTCAATCCGGTATACAATTACGAACAAATTATGGAACTAATTATACAATAGTTCAAGATACAACAGCTACCAATAGTCATTTGCAGTATAAAACTTTATCTATTCCTAATGCCGATGGTGTCGGGTATACTGATCTATGCACACTTACTGGGCAAGCAAAAGGCAGATTTGCTAAGTTGCCTAATAATACAATAGGATTTTGTAACCAATCACAGAATTATATATGGGCTGGCGATGAGTCTGAGATATCTGCATTTCTTAAATGTTCTACCATTACACCTACAACTAATTATGAAAATTTTTATAACTTAACTGATATAGTTAATAACTCATTACACGACTCAGCTAATATTGTTTCTATAACAGATAGCGTAACTGATGAATTGTATTATTGGATTGGCACAACTAGACCGACGACTAAGTTTAAATTCTACAAAGATGCTGTTAGTGACCCATTTGATGTAACAGTTAGTAATAATGTTATGAGATTTTCATATAACAATGGGGGTGGCACAGCTTATTATAATGCTACATTGACTGCCGGTACCTATACTGGCGCAACGTTAGCTGCGGCACTACAAGCTTTATTGCGAGCAGGATTAAGTTGTGCGACTATAACAGTTGTGTTTAACACTACTGGAGCTAAGATAGGATTATTTTCATTTAGCCCTGGAGATGATAAAACATTAACTTATGAAGGGACTGGTGTATCTACTGGTTGTGCGCTGTTTGGATTTACTACTACTTCTAGGGGTGGTACGCCGGGGTTAGCTTGGGATTCTGATTTTATTGCGTCTAATGTTACCTTTAAGTATTGGAATGGAGCTGCTTGGACAGCATCTACACTAAGCGCTGATACTACCAGGACTAATGGTGTAGCTTTAACTACAGATGGCACAATAACTATTTCTGGAATGGCTGACGAACAACCCATATACATAAATGGCAAGTATCTTTACTTTTATATTATGACTTCAGCTTGTGTTAATTCTGATATATATAATATCACAGTTTATGAAGCTCCTGTTGGGGTCACGAATATATGGGATGGCGTACCAAGAATACCAATCGGATTTTTATTTAGGCAATATGATGGGACATGGATTATCGCTGCTGGAGAACGTACATTAAAAATGCGTGTGTCTGAAGATGCTGGAGCTACGTGGGTTGGTGGCGGTACTGGCTGGGCTGATATGGATATAACAGCAGATACATACACAAACGGCTCTGCGCTAGCTACTGAAATACAAACTCAAATAAACACCCATTTCAGTACAACTGGGATACTATTTGTATGGAGAAACGCTTGGCAAAGATTTGAATTCTGTGCAGCGTCTTCCGATAGAATTGTTCAGATAGATTTGTCTGAAGGCTCTGCTGTATTCGCTGCTCAGATTGGGTTGACAAAAGATTTATCTAGTTCTGGATTTGCTTATGCCGATTTATCCAAGGTTGCTCCCAATGGGTATAATGATTTAAACTATACATTGGAAGTTTCTGGTGCATCTGGGTATACATCTTCTGTAGTGAATCCTATAGTGGTTCCGTTTGGGGCTGGTATATTGGACGCTAGTATAGATAACATAAATGAAAAAGTAGACGACTATGTTATATTTGGATTTAATGAACCCACCACTGCAATAGAATTTTATTTCAATGTTCCCGAGAAGTCTAATGAAATGCATGTATGTGATATATACTGCTGGAATGGAGCTACTTGGGTAATTACTGATTTAGAATACAACACTACATTTGTAAGTCCTAGTAATTTTAGAAAAGATGGAGCTATATATTTCACCATCCCAGCAGGAACCCTTGAGCGCCCAACAACATATGGTGGGGTAAAAGGATATTATTATAAGATGGTATGGACTGACGCAACCCATACAACACTATTCGATACTATGTACTTAAGCCGCATCTGGGGTGTCCCAAAATATAATGTATTAAAAAATAATTACGTATTCCCATTTCAATATCGTAATAGGGCTATGCTCTGTGGAAGCGTTACAGATAAAGAATACAATCGCGTCGATTACTCAGTATCTAATGCGCCTGACGTATGGAATGGGGCTGATTCCAGTGGATATTACAATGAACGCTCTTTGAAATTTGGTAGCAACACTGCATTAACTGGGGCTTGTGAATTGTTTGGAGAGTATGGGCTGAGTGTAGAATCCATAGCCTTATTCTTTAAAAACGATGAAACCCACATGCTTATGGGGTCTAGCGCGACTGGAGAAGATAGTTTCAAGATTCATAAAGTATCCAACTCTATAGGTTGTCCTGCGCCTAATACAATCACGGTAGCAGAGGCTGCATTTAAAGTTCAAGACTCTCCCGCACAAAATGTGGTATTGTGGTTATCAGATAAGGGGCCAGTTATGTTTGTCAATAACACTATAATGCCAATTGGTAATGACGTATCGCAATATTTTGATGCCTACCAAACCTCAACGTGTATCCCCTCTGTATATATATCTGTTTCTCATGCTTGGTACGGACAAGACTTTAATGAATGGAATCTCATAATACCTTCTGGATCCAGCGCTACTGAATGTAATGTTTGGCTCATATATGATATAGGACGCAATAGATGGCGTAAAAATAATTGTACCTACATGTTTCCTTATGGTAATATCCAAGTACAAGATACCAATGGAATTAAGTATACTTATCTTTGGTCGTATGTAGATATGACTGGTAGTCACTATCATGGTTACTTATTACGCGCAGAGAATGGAATTCTTTGGGGTGAGTCTGCCAGCTATAAGGTAACCCCCAAGTTCACGACATCTGATTTTTTTTTCGGGTCAGACCTATGGAGCCAAACCGTCATCCGCAGGTTGGAAACCTTCTTCAAGACAGACGCGACCGGGACTCTAACAGTAGACTATTACAAGGATGGTAAATTAGCTGCGGAGACTACAACCAATGATGGTAGCACGAATATAAATACAGTGTTACCAACTGATAAGGTAATGTATGTAACCAATGGAACCGAGACTCATCGTATTCGTCGATTAATCACATCACTTAACTTACCAGCGCAATTTCATCGGCTCAGTTTTTATATAGAATCATACACGACCAAACCCACAATTATGGCTATCTCGATACTATTCCAGTTATTCAGAGAGCTTTACTTAGACAAAGATAACTTAAATTAATATAACCTTTAATGGCTAACGCCAGTCAGAGAGAAAGCTGAATAAAATGGGTGAAGATGAATATGTACTGGACAAGGATGACTTCGCTGTTGTCATGAAGGATTTAACTGAACTTCTTAAGGAAAAAAATAATATCATAAAGTCCAAAGATGAATGTATTGGAACTAAAGAGAAGGAGAAAGATAGTATAGAATCACGCTATCACTGGGCATTTACAACTATAATTGGAATTATGATGGCTGTGATTTTCTACGTTTTAGGCTCTTATATGGAAGCTCGTAGCTACGCTGAACGTGTGGCTAAAATAGAATATAGACTTGAAATTGAATACAAGTTTAATCAAGACAGGTTCTCTACCATAGATGCTAATATTAAAAAAAATACCGAAGACATACTGAATAATAGGAACGATATTAATAATCTAGGTAGTAGACTTTCTATCAAGCGTTCTGGGCTTAATTAATATAAACTTTTATATTGCTATAAATTTAGCTATGTAGTATATTATCGAAAAGGACGACAATGGCTATGAATGATTATCAGTTCGGTAAACAGAGATTGATGGCATTGTCAATTCCTCAATCCCGACAAGCTATTCCTAACATAGACGAAATCACACAATTGAAGGCTAAGTACGACGCCAAGAAATTGGCTAGTGCTATTGATATGGAGAATAGGGTTAGGCAATCCGAGTTCCAAAACCAAATGGCAGAACGTGCATACAATGCAGAGAAACAGCAATATCCTTGGGCTGTTGCTACCACATTAGGCGGAATAGGGATGGCTGGACTTGGTGCATTAAAGGCTCAACGGAATGAAGAAAAACTTTCAGAACATGACGCCGAAGCTGGTAGGCAAATAGAATATGCAGTTGGGCTTATGCATAAATACCCTGAAGAATTCAAGACGATGATGCTTGATTACTTAAATAGAACTCAAGCTGAAATAGATACACCATTGTCAGAATACCAACAGCCTGGGACTATTCCTGGTTTAAGGGTTCCTAAGTATAGTGGTGGCGGTGGATATACTCCAATTAAGTCAGTGATTACCCCAAGACTGGAGCGCTCTGTAATTTCTCCACATTACGGCATGGAGGAACAATACTAATGTATACACCTTCATCGGATTTAATGCAGGGGTTCAATTCCCAATTTACTCCACAGTCAGCAATATTCAATAGACAGTATAGGCCTTATGAAGAATATCTTACGACTGCTGCGGATAATTTACCTGATATTTATGCACAAAATTATCAGAGAGCATTACAAGCCAGGCAAGAGAAATTAGCGCTAGAACAATGGAATACCCAGCAACAGCAAGCCAGACAGGGACAATTAATCGAACTTGGGAACTTAGGATTACAAGGCGCTGGAGCTATTGGGTTTAGGAATATAGGTAGAGGAATTAATGGAGCTATTAATTGGGGCACCGATAGGTTTACTCCAGCTTCGTATTATTCTAACCCTAATATTCCAATGCCAGACGTAACTAGAACGTTACCAACATCATTTAATTCAATGACCCCCGCTATGAATCTTAATTCTGCTGGCTTGGCTAGGTGGACTACGTCAGAAGGTACACAAGGAACAAGCCCTGTGTTTGCGCCAGAACCATCATGGTCACTAACGGAACCAGCTCTAAGAGCTAACCCCGCTGGGGCGTCTGGGCTTATACACGAGTTTAATACTAATATAGATTCAGGGATGAGATATAATACAACTCCAGAATATGGTTCCGAGTATTATAAAACAGCAGGAGCATCTACCCCATCAGCGCTGGGTCAAGGATTTAATGCTGGTATATCGGGCTTTGGTGGTGGTCGTACAGCGCTTGGGCTTGTGTCCGCTATTGGTGGCAAACCTAATGCTGAGAATCGTGCAGTCATTGGCGGACTCGGTGGAGCTTTAACTACAGGAATTCAAAGTGCATTAAAAGGTGGGTTCAGCCCCTATTCAATGGCTATTAGTGGAATTACAGGAGCGTTAGGTACTGGATTAAAATCTAAGAACGCTCGTAGGGTTGCTGATTATGCTGGATACGGAGCTACAGTAGGCTCGTTTGTTCCAGGCGTGGGTTCATTAATAGGTGCAGGAATTGGTGGATTAGTTGGAGCCGCAAAGAAATGGTTTAAATGGTGATAGATATGAGGTTATATAATGGCATACAATAGTTCACCTTATGATACATCCTATGGAGTTATTGGAGCTTTACGTAATACCCAACAAACTATTAGGGATTTAGCTGACAGATATGTCGAAGCAAAAGCCAACGAGCGCAAGATGCGTGAAGCTGATAACGCTATGGCAATGCAACGCGCACAGATAGAATCTCAACAGGCCTTAGGTTTAGCAAATGCTGATATAGAAGGCCGTAAGATGGTTCAAGGCGCAGCGATGACTAATAAGGGATTTGAGCAGGATATTAAGAAAACTAATCTTGGTACCGCACTTGAAGATAGGCGCATAATTGCTAATACTAACACGGAGCAAGCTAGACTTAATGCCGATGCTCTTAAGTATAATGCAAGCATAGCTGAATCGAGAGCTGGTCGAAGTGAAGCTCAGGCAAGATGGGAAGCTGAGAATCCTACAGTTGGGGAGCAATTGCGACTACTAGGGTTATCTTCAACTGGATATGATTCCAATATACTTAATATGCGACAGGATATTACCGATGTCGTAAAGGGTTTTGCTATGAATAAAGACCCTGAATTTAAAGAAATCAATGCAATGGCTGAAATGTTTAAAGGTAATCCTGGAATAGATACAAGGCAATGGAATAAAGAGCATCCATATAGCAAATGGGAACTTGGACAGAAATTAGATATCATAAGGGATAAGAATACTGGTGAGCCTATTCCTGATAGTGTGGGCAACCCCACATATACCTATAGTTATTATGCTAAAATGAAGGGCGCTCCTGTTATGCAAGGTAAAGAATCAGACATGTCTCAAAGTAGAGGCGCTATGTCAGCAATACCCCCTTTGGCTCCAGGTGAATTGCCTACAAGGGAATACATAAAGCAGAAGGATAAAATAGAGAAACAAGCTAGACGAGAAAACGCCTTGGCTGAAAGATATTCTCAGGGCGAGTTGTATACCAATCCTCAAGGCGCGGGAAGTTTTAATTGGACAAATAGGAGTCCAAGGGCTATGGTACATGAAGCTGTTAATGACTACAATAAGGGATTAGCTATACAGCTTACTGGCGATAGAATAACTGACATGGCTATAAAGAAAGCCTTATCCAGAGAGTCGGCTAGACTTGGACGCCCAGCACAAACTGTAGAAAAAGATAATACTCGTTGGAGTATATTTGGAGACAATGTTGCTCCTATAAAATAGATAGGTATCAAATGAAATTAGATGAATATCTAAACTATAATCCTCAGCCCGCAACACAGGGTAACGATATAATTCCATCTACAAACTATTGGGGTGACTTAGCTAACATCACCTTAAATACAGCTATCTCTACACCCTCAAGATTTGTACGCTCATTACTACCAGGTTCTCAAGACCCTACAATTACCACGCCCTTAGAAGCCACATTTATTGAAGACCGTGACAGACAGGCAAGAGAGGCTACCCAGCGTCTTATTGCTGCCGGACACCCTATTGCTCCTCAAGTAGCTCAAAGTATCGGCTATAGTATCGCCCCTATGGCCGCATCGTTAGGCGCGGGCTCGCTTGCATCAGCGTTGATTCCTGGCATGACTACCGCTGCATCTATTCTTGGTGGCGGATTGCGTGGGGCCAAGACTGCTACGATGTTAAGTAAGATAGTAACTCCCGCCGCTGTCTTGGGTGGGTCATACGCTACAACCTATGGCGCTATGCGTGATATCAGGAAGTCAGAACTGTTCGATTACGCTAATAAACAAATGGAAGATTTACGCGGAACCGGTCTCAATAACGATGAGTGGGAATATTTATTAGACGCAGGCGGCTACAATGCGGAGTCATCTAAGTTTGCGAATTATGAAGCTATCCCTGAAGCTGTTGGTAATCTAGTCTCGGCGGGCTTATTTGGAATGATTCCTGGTACAGAGTGGATAGGTAAGGGCGTTAAGTCTGCTATAGGTTTTCCTGCTAAATTAGCAATGAAAACTAAGGCTGGCGAAGGTTTATTTAAAGCTGCCGATTCTGCGATATCTCTAATCCCTCAAGGTGGTAGAGAGTTCTTGGGTTCATTAGGGGCTCAACAAATTGAAGAACAGGCCACGGAACTATACACGAATTATAACCAAGCTAAGATGGATGCCGACCTATATGGCACCGAGGCTCCCACAATCTCAGGTACATTCAAAGACCAACTAGCCCCTGTCGCAATATCATCACTCTTAATGGGTGGAGCGTTTGGAGCCTATGGTCAAGGTATGAATATGATGCGTACCCACGAGATTAGATCAGAACTAAGTAAACTTCAGGGTGAAGATAGGCTCAAAAGGATTCAGCAGATTGTAGATAATATTTCTACTGGCCTGATGTCAGGTGGAGCCAAGCCCGAGGACTTACTTAAGGGTAGAGATATTGTTGGCAAAGAAGCTAATCCTGATATATATAATAAAATTGATGAAGTTGTTGGCGCTTATAATGCTATAAAAAAAGACACTGAGGGTAAGGTTGTTCCCACCGATCCCAATATACCCAAGTTTTTATTGGCTAAAACAATTGACACTAACTCAAGTATAGATTCATTCGTCAAAACACTGGGAACTAAGGGTGGCGCAGAAGCTACAGCTAATCTGATTGTCGAGCCTGAGCACCCTTTATATCAGAAGATAGTTGATAAAGCCAAACTTGCTGATGATACATTCATCGAGGGTGAGAGAGTCGCAAAAGAAGCTGTAGCTAAAGCCGAGACAGATAGAATTAAATCTGAAGAGTTGGCTAAACGAGAAGCTATAACTCAAGCTGACGCCAAGGTTCAAGAGAAACGTACCAAGCTTAAGACAGATATTATTACGGCAATAGATGGGAAAACAAATGAATCTATAAACAGGACTGCCGAGAATGGATATGATACTCCTCCTGAACAATTACCCCCTGTTTTTAAACGTGGTAAACTAGAGCGTACCGAAACTGGGTTAAAGAAAGCCGAAGCCTCTATTGGGATATTACCTTCACTTAGACTTGCTTATCGTGACGGAACCCTAACTGATGCTGATTTAGATGAGTTACAGGCTCACGCTCAAACTAATGGGCAGACTAAACTCGCCGATAGTATTGGGAAGATTCAGCGTAATAGAAGCATTGAGGATTTGAAAAAGAACTCAATTGTTGCGCCATCTACTGGGAGGTGGGGTGGTCCGGTAGAGTTTACTAATTTAAATATACCTACATCCCCAGGCCCTGAGATTAATGATTTAAATACCATTATGTCGTTACAGGAATCTGGATTCAGTAGAGAACAGGCTGCTAATTTAATCACCAAGCCCGAACAGGCAGCGATGTTCTTGGCTGAAAATGGCATAGCTCCTGAGGAAATAGCAGACATGAGTGATGCCGAAGTTCTTGGCGCCTATGCCAATATGACTCGCAGGAATGTACCAGAACTCGGCAACCAGACGCCAATAGATAATAGCGATGACCTTTTACAGGAACAGGCTAAGGCTAATTTAGATAATATTACGACCAGAGTTAACACTACTCCCATTAAAGATATTGAAGCCGAACTTGATTCACAGCCCAATGATATTAGATTGATCACATATAATTTAATCACAGGCAAAACTGTAGATAAAGCCAGCAAGACCGAAACTAAACGCGCGTTTAAAGAATATATAAGATCTAATAAAAATAATAAGAATTCGGAATTACTTGATAGCATTGTGGTTCAGCACAAAGACAATGTAGATAGTGGTATAGTTGACGATGTGGCTAATGTAGTTGATACTTTGAGCGAAGAGGGTAGGCTCGGGTTATATAATGCTATTCAAATTGCCAACAAAAAATCTACGCAAAGCCTAAGGGTTGGGCCAAAAATTTTAAAGATTGAGTTAAGAAAATTTCTATATAAAGCTTTGCCCAATGAGACTCTTGCTAATATCAAGAGAAGTAAGGGTATAGTTACACAGCCAGAGTTACAATCAGAACCAGTTGCCACAGAACAGACAACTCAAAATCCAGTTGGTGACAATTTGACACCTACTGAAATTGCAACTAACAAGGAAAGCTTGCAAGTTAATCCGGTTGGCAACAATTTGGAGCCAACTGAAGCCGAACAAATTGTCCCGCAAGAAAATCAAGTCGAAGATGTTGTGGCTGAGTCAGTTGGCGAATCTACTCCTAAAGTCGCCCAGCAAACCACTCCAGGAGTAGAGGGCGAATCTATAAACGATAAGACTCGATATAGTTTAGAGGAGTTTGAGTCTTACAATCCTGAGTCGGATATTAGCTCCAAACTCGCTCCTATTCTTGAGGGTAATAGAATATCTGAAATCTGGGCATTAGCAACTTTGCCTCGCAATCCAGTGGAACAAGGCGTAACATTAGAGGATGTTAAATTAAATTTCCCCAAAGCTGATTATGTTGGCTTAAGTAATGATGGCTATTACTATGTTAAATATGGTAGCCATACAATAATCATTGAGAATGTTGAACACATAGACATTAACACTATGCAAGCTCAAGTCTCTTATGATTCTGATGACATTAAGGGCAAAGTTGCTATGGGAGTGTTCACGACTCAAGGCAAGTATAGGTCACAAATTTTAATTCGTAGAAATCAAGGTACTAAGAATAAAGCAGTCTGGACATTATCACACGAAGCCTATCATTTTTGGGAAACCATTGGGGCAATTACCGATCAAGATATTGAGATATTAAATAAAACAATAAGCGCTAGGGGCAATATTCCAATTGAAACTGTTACTGAAGAGCACCGCGCTAGATACGTACAGGGACGTGCGAGTGGAATTATTAAACCCGAAACAATTATTGAAGATAGAAATATTATTCAGAAAATTATAGATTGGATTGTTGATTTCATAAATGGCACTGGTCAGACTTATGAGCGAACAATTGATAATGTAATCAAAGATATACAGACTGGAAATATTTATAAAGGAATCGGGGGCGACGATACTAATCAATATAAATATAGTGTAGCCAATCAGGACTATGGCGCTTGGGGTGAAGGTAATCATAATGGAAGAATAGACAGAAATATTGCTAAGTATAGTTTGTCCGAAACAGACAATACCAATCCCACGTCGGAGCAAGTCGAAGAAGTAGTTGCTATGAATAATCAGGCCAAACGTACAAGTATCGAAGACCAGGTTAAGGCTAGGATTGGCGCAATGGCAGACCTATTTAATAAAGACTATAAGAGACCTGATGCCGAATCTCGCTCACAGTGGAAGGCTTGGTTATCAAGTCCCGCGTTCTGGCTCGACAACACGGTGATTGGACATAAATTATTTAGCGCAGCCTCAGATAAACCATTGGAGCAAATAGATATAGCCAGCAGGACATTAGGTGTAAATTATCAGAACACCAAAGATTCGACGATTGATAGACTAAAGGATGTACAGAAGAAATTCAAGTCGGTCTATGAGGGTATGAAGGCCAATGCTATTAAGGTCGACCAAGATAAGATAAATAAAGTATATGTTTTTGAAATTGTAGGCGATACCGAACCCGTACCCAAGGAATTAGAAGGTAAAATCTTCACTAACAGGAAAGGTATTGATAGCGCTGAAAAGGCCATGGGTAAATTAAAAGGATTAAGAATCAAGCATAACTTTGATATGAAACTTGCTATTGAAAACGGATTTACCCAACAGGAAGCTGAAGCATATCAGTACCTCAGAACAATGCTTGATGATAATTTAGGGCAATTAATGAAGTTTTTTGATGAAATTATTGCATCAGCTGGGAGCACTATGGACGTCAAGGATTTTAAAATTGATGTACCTACAGCCGACGGTGGGTTCGAGCGCAAGACAATCACCGAAATTCGTAATGAGCTTAATGATTTATCAGATACCTTCTTTCCTAGAGTTAGGGACAGTGGTAAGTACGCTGTGATTGCGCGTAAACTCATGACCAATCCAGATGGTTCATTGAAGCTAGCCCAAGAAAGTATAGACGAGATTAATAAATATAGAGATGCGGTTATTGGTGCCGAAGGCTCTAAGATTAATAAACGCTCGGACAATGAAAAAGCTTTAATTAATGAGATAGTTAGATATCGTACTCAAGGAAAGTCTAGTTTAGTTAGCGAGGTTTTTAGTAGTGATAAGATAGCTGAACTAGCCAGTAGGTTTAATTTAACCGAAGACAATGTTGCGACAATAGCCGATACCATCACTACATTTATTAGACAAGGTGTCATTAATGAAAAAAATCCCTATCGTCGACATTTTAGTTTTGAATTCCAGGCTAAGTGGGATGCGGCTAAAATGAAACGCGAGGGCTATACCGAATCTTACTATGAGAGAATGCCACAGAATGTGCAGTCCACATCTAGTGCAATAGGGTCTACGGCCAGCCTTATCGGAACCATGAAGACAATTATGGAAAGACTTGAGGCTCAACATAATAGTACAATTTATGATGACTTAAGATCGATACCGTGGCTCAATGTAAGTGAGGTTACAGAGAACACAAAAGAGACGGCTAATAGGAAAAGCGCACCAGAGACTAGGTTAGTGTTTACGCTAAAAGGTGACCCTAATGAGATACAAGCCAATTATCAGAAAATGAAAATTGTTATGGGGCTTGCTAGAATACAATTAGGCAGATTCGAAAATGGCAAGACAGTCAAAAAATCTATTTGGCCTATTAATACCAAAAATCACCAAGAGGGGTGGAAGCTCGCTAACCCAGAGGCTAATACTGAAGCTACAATCTTGGCTGCAATCAATCAGGTTTCGGGTAATACCGAAGCTGTCTTTAATGATTTCATCTTGAGTTCGGTTGAGGTTATGTCTGACCTTATGAACGCCATAGGATTTAGGTCTACTCAGATTTCAAGATCCAAGGATACTGGAATCGATGTATGGGTGGGTTATGAGACTGACCCCGTAAAAGCAGTAACTGAAACCGCAAGTCGCACTGGCGCTGGAATCTCGAAAGCCAGAATGTGGGGACGCATACTTAAGATTTTGGCTGGCGTTGATGGGGTCAAACCTATTAATAATGTTATGGGTGAAGATGAGAAAATTGATCCGCAATTATATATCAAGAGACTGGCGATAGAAAAGCGCGAGTATGTCAGGAAAGTTAAAGAGAACGCTCTATCTGCCACCAAAGAACCTCAACTCTATAATGAGTCTATGACCTATGTCTACCATTTACTCAGGCAACCCGATGAATTTGACCACACTATGGGAATCATAAAAGCCGCAGCTACATTTATGTTCATAGGAGCAAACGTTTATAGTCCTATTATGAACTTCAGCGCTGCGTTGACTTCGATTCCTGGGGCTACCTCTGCTTACGCACACATGCCAATAGAACAATACCCCAAGGCTTTCGCTAAGGCTATGGGTGAATACACGAATTATCTTGTGGCTAAAAATGGTTTAAAGCCGGGACAGAAACTTGAGATAGATTCCGATTGGGGCCGCAAGAACAAGGATTGGGTAGGACTATTTGAGACTATATCATTGTACGGCTATGACTTAGCTCAATTTAATCAAGATGCTTTAGCAGTTGTTAGAGCACAACCTTCTAGATGGATGAATCAAATTGTCGATAAATCAATGTGGATATTCGGGCAGTCAGAAAAGGCTTTAAGGGCGACCTCTATTGGACTTAACTATATGTACTTAAAGCAATTGGACAAAGAAGGAAAGTTAGATATCTCTCACTTTGATGCCTATCCTAATAAAGAACAGCGGCAGGAATATTTTGACTACTATAAGAATCTTAAAATACTTGAGGCCAATAGGCCTGGAACAATTACGCCAGAACTAACGGAATCAGTAAGAAAGTCGGCTAAACTATTCTATAGAAACAGAAGTAAAATTAAGACTCCATACGGGATGAGCGAGGCACCTAAAGCTTCTATTGAAGTCACTGGCGCGGATCAGGTTCTATTTGATATCGCTAAGAAAGTAAGTGATATTGCCAATGGAGTCTATGATAAATCAGATGCACCATTTGTAGTCCAAAAATTCAAATCAGCCGATATGATGTTGATTTTCATGAAATATCCACATACTTATTTCCAAAGTATAGCAAGAATGGCTGGCATGAAAGATTGGAAATCAGTAGCACTTATGTCTATGGCTCCAGTATTTTTAGCGGGCGCTGTAGGCTTTCCTCCCTACTATATATTAAAGCCATTGATTGCGCCAATACTCAATAAACTCTTAGGTTCTGATGATATTGAGGCCGACTTCTATAGAAAGATGGAAGATATAAGTCCGGCATTGGGTACATTTACTCATGATGGTATGGTGGGTTTCTCTGGAATTACATTTAGGAACAGCGTAGGCGTACAAGTTCCTACACTTTCATCAATGGTTCCCATGGCATTGTATAAGAAAGCCCAAAATGCTTATGGGTATTTCAAAGAAGGTGAAGCTCTTAGAGGACTGTCGGAAGTTACACCTAAGATTTTAAGTTCACCACTTAGGTCTTATCGAGAATATAATGAAGGATTGACGACAAAGAAAAATACACCTATATTTTATGGAGACGAGAAGGTTAAGCCATCGTTATATGAAGCGATCATGACGACTGCTGGATTTAGCCCAACTCGTATAGGGCGCATCAAGGAAGAGATATTTCAAGACAAGAAGCTTGTACAATATTATGTACAAAAGAGAGCTGATATTAACGCAATGTACAAGGGCTATATGAACGAGCCTGCCGAAAATAGAAAGCGCGGTGACTTGGAAACAATCATGGAAGCAGTCGTTAAATATAATAATAGAGTTAAATCTAAAGAAGAGGCTGGGCTACTTCCGAAGGGAGCTATACCATTGATAACAATAAAGAGTTTAAATATTACTGTCAAGAAAGCAAATAAACCATCAAAATTCTCCATGGCAAAAGCTAGAGAGATGAGGGAAAACTAATGAAAAAGTTTATCACAATTGTCATAGGATTACTTATGACTGGTTTGGCTTACGGGGCAACTGCTCCGATCAATTTTGTAATGTCAACTCCCATTGCTGGCTATACTCCAGTAAGTGTAATCAAGATTCAATTCGACATGCAAGTAGCAACTGCTGGATATGATAGTATAATCGTAGTTTCTTCAGCCGATTCATCTGTGTGTGTGGCGACAATCGATACCACGGGAATTGTTTGGGGAATTGGTAAACATTACACTGGATATGTTACTGGACTTAATCCAGACGCTAGTTATAAATGGATGATAAGAGTATTGAAGGGTTCTACCCATACACAATCAAATGCCGACACTTTATCAACACTTACTATTCCTTTAAACAACGAGAGGCTAGACCCCAATATCACTACACTAGACCCTGTCAAGATAAAACGTTGGGATTCTTGGCAAGCCTACGGTCTTGATAATAGAATTTTTACGATGGTTGGCGAAACCGACGCCGACTCTACGATATACTATGCACCGTGGAAATATAATAACGTATTCGGAGTAGCTAGCTGTGCTTCAGATTCAGTTAATTGTACACTGCTTTGGTATGCCGGATACTATGAGAAGCCAGGGATTGCGCCTAAAATGGCATTTGTAGATAGTTTAAATATTATAAGTGTGGGCAATTTTAACACTGGTAGTCTTGGTGTTCCGGTAGATAATGCGATGTACTTCAAACTTAGAAATAATACAGGCGCTGGCGGAGTAAGTAACCCACAAACATTTACCTTAATCCTTAACCGCAACAGGGACTAATACAAATGAAAAAGATATTTATATTGTTAATATCCCTGTTCGCTATCGCCGGAACTATTACAATAGTTTATTCAGATAGTGGGTGGGATGATTCAAATAGTACAGGCACAGGTACAGGAGATTTTTCTGCTTCTGCTTATCCTGACAGTGCGGCCAATCCAAGACCTTTGGTACAGGGCGATACTGCAAGATTTAAAATATATGAATCCAGTTTACCTACTCATTGGGATTTATATTCAACCCTTTCGGTAGATAGTTTAACCGCTCCTGGCGATTCAATAACTGGTTGGGATAAATCCTCATTTGTTTCCGCAAGTGCTGATACGGCATGGAGAATATTATTGCAATCCGTGGGTTCGGCAACCGGAGGACAGGATAGTTTGCTTCTTGGATTTACAGGTTTCCCGACTGTTGATAATCCTGATAGTTTTAAAATATGGTTGGCTTGCTCAAATAAAGATTCTGTTCGTGTTGACTTCAGGGTTATAACAGCAACGCAGGACACGATAATTAATGCATATAATATCAGTCTTACGGGAGGAGCAACAATGACGGCTTATACAGGCATTTTTGTTGCGGGTAAAACATTCTTGCATAATAGGCGTTACAAGGTATTAATCCGTTGTCGTACAAATTATTCAGAATGGATAAGGATTGGGAAAGCCGAGGTCTGGTAATGTTACGTTATATTGTATTTTTTTTATTTATACCGTATATGGCAATGGGACAGACAATATATAATCCTTATGGGAATAATTTGCCTTCCACTAAGGTTGGGGGTAATAATTACCTTGAAATAAATAACCAAGGTAGGGTAACAGCAATAGGTGATTCGGCGGTATGGTATAAAGAGATAATTGTTAGACCCGGAGCAGCTATTAGAAACCCCGTATCATCAAAACCCGATATAATTGAATGGAATAGTGTCGGACAAACTTTTAGTTTTGATGCCACTACGAATGAAAGTCTATTTTTCCATGTAGAGATACCGCATGATATTAAAATTAACACCAATTTAAACGCACATGTTCACTGGATGCCGTCAACTACTAATGCCGGAACTGTGCGATTTAAAATAGCTTGGATGTCAAGAGCAATTGATAGTACGTTTGTATTTACAGCAAGCGATACGTTATCGGCGCAACAGGCGGGAAGTGGAACATTATATAAACATCAATTCTTAGCATTAGGAGATATACCGATTATAACAAATGCTAACGGAGTATCGAGTCTATTGGTGGGCGTTTTATTACGAGATGCCTCGCATGATACCGGAACGTTCGAAGCATTATATGGAGATTTGGGATTCCATTATAAAGCAGACGTTCTGGGTTCACGTTGGGAGATGGTTAAATGAAAAAACTGATATTTCTTTTATTTATACTTCAATTGGCAAATATCGGAAGTGCTTCGGAACATGCTGATACGTTACGGGTGGCTGAGGCAACTCGTGATTGTCATTATTATTCCGGAGGCTTTTCTACTGGCGCGGGAACACCTAAAACAGTAAATGCTGGAGATGTACTTTCCGATACAGCTAAGCGATATACGTTATATTTGAGTGTACAAGACACTACCAGCGCTAAAGTGTCAGAGATTGATAGCGTGAAAGTACGATTCTATAATGGCATTGCGAGAACATCAGGAGCTGTGGCGTTTTCTATCAAACTAGCAGATGGGGCTACTGCCCCAGCTATTGCTGACTCAAACACCTTTAAAACAGAATTGGCAGACTCTACGACAAATAATATTTATTGGTCAGTAACACAGGCATTTGGCGCGGACACGTGGTTCTTGACACCCGATATATCAACTCCCTATAAAGAGTGGCGAGGTAGTTACGCGTTTGCAAAAAACGATTATGCTGGAATATTCGTTCAAGACATCGCTTCTGCGGCAGGGAAATATATATCGCCTTATGCCTATGAACAGGGGAGTAACCCGATGGAAGTAATTATCTATTGGCAAGACACGGCCAAATCGGATGCAACGCGCGCAAAAGGGCAACGATTTCCATCCGCAAACATGACAGATGGGAGAATATATTAATGACAGTCAGAAAATTTCTTGGAATAATTGCATTCTCTATTCTTGTATTAATTTTATTAGCGGTAAATCAATCCCATGCGGCTAATCATTATATCCGAGCAGGTGCAACCGGAACAGGGACAGGGGCAGATTGGACTAACGCATGGGTTGATATACCAAGATATAGTACAAATTACGGAATATTTGTAAGAGGTGATAATTATTATTATGCTGATGGTAATTATAGTGGTTGGTGGACAAGAAGTCAACAGATTGATTCAACGGCAGGGACAACCGCATTTGTAAATATCAAAAAGGCTACTATCGCTGACCACGGAACTGAAACGGGTTGGATTAATATTTACGGAGACGAACAGGCTATATTTACAACATCAATAATACTTTTTAACCCATGTTTTCTTTTAGACGGACAGGTTGGAACAGGTTCGGACTCAACTTCAGTTTATGGATTTAAAATAGATAAAACTGTTCTTGAGGCTGGTTCCTCATTATCTATTCAAGCCGACTCTGTTTTTGTTGAACATTTTGAAATAACAACTGGAGGTGAAGATACAGAAGTAGCAGCAAGATGTATCGCTATAGCTGGTATTGCGAGCAATTATGTAACTAATGCTCAAGTAAGGAATTGTTATTCCCACGATTCATCAAGTCAAATGTGGAGTATATCATATACTGATAGTTCAACTATTGAAAACAATTATTTTCAAAGGCTTCATAATATAACCATTCATGGGGCTGGTATTCAATTTACAAATACTAATGATTTAATTATTCGATATAACATATTTAAAGATATTGACGGAACTGCTCCACTTGATTGGGTAAGCGGGACGGAAGATTCAGTTTATATTTATAACAATGTATTCTTTTCTACAAGTAGTCAATATGCCAGTTCAAATGGGGTAATTACGTCAACATCATCTTCTCCATCAGCTACCAATATATTCGTTTACAATAATACTATATATAATATTACCGGAGAAAATTTGGGTGTAGGCTTTTACGCTGGAAGTGGTAATATAGTAAAAAACAATTTATGGTATAATTGTGAACAAGTGGGTATTGTAAATGCTACCTATGATTATAATGCTTATTTATCTTCCCCCTTAAGGGGTACAATGACAGCAGAAACTAATGATATTGTTGGAACATCCGACCCATTTGTAAATTCTGCAGGATATGATTTCCATCTTACTGGAAATGCAGAGACAATTAATAAGGGCGTAACACCATTAATAGCAACCGATATAGAGGGTAACGCGTATGATACAAACGACATAGGGGCTTACCGATACAAAGGTACTCCTACTGCCCCAACAAGCCTTGCATCTACGGTTAACAGGGCTTCTCATGGTACTCTTACATGGACTAAGGCGGCGACAGGTGACTCAACACAGATATATCAAAATGGGACTTGGATTGCAAGCGTACCTATCGCAATAGAAACTTATTCGCCGCAAAATCGTGTTGCGGGAACATCGTATAATTATTATATTGTCACCAAGAACGGGACAGATTTATCGGGTGCAAGTAATGCTGTGAGGGTAACAACTCCGTATTATGCTATAAGGAGGATTAGGTAATTTTTACTAGACTTAATCATATCGTACCTATAGCCAAGTCAGATGATACTGGCGAGATAACAGTCCAATACTATAAGGACTCAATGTTATCTGAGACTAGTTTTAATTCAGATCTGAATCAGGCCGACATAGACAATTCTGGATATAGGATTAGAGCGATCAAATCGAAATGTAATAATATTGCCAACTCACATAGATTTAGTTTAAGCGTAAATAATTACACAAATAAACCTACGATATTGTTTAGTGGAATCGTAACGCAACAATGGAACCCTAATGACTTCTTGCTTGATTACGCAGATTGGGTACCGGAACCCGTTGAGTTATATCTTGAAGTTGAGCCTAATGCTGGACTTAATGTTGGTAAGATGTGGTATAATCTTAGGATAAGTGGAACACAAATGCTTAGAGTTGGCGCAACTAATAGATTGCTTTTAGATCATGGCGATGATATGATACTCCAAGGAGAAGATGCTTAATGCCAGGAATAGATACTGATTCTCTATACATACATGAATTAGACCCAGTAGTTACATTAGCTTCTGGAGATATGTTTATAATCGAACAGGCCGCCGATCAAAACGTAGGCAAGAGGGTTACGTTTGACGACATTAAGACTCAAATTACCACTGAGGTTAATGACGAAGTTGACTTATTTCAGTATGTTGGTATGTTCAATCATTTAGCTGGGTCAATTGCGTACTCATACTCTGGAGATAATATTGCTACGATTGAATATTTAACTTCTCCTATTGGAATTATAACATTTAATTATAATATGGATGGGACAGTTAATTATGCCGAGGGAGTTTTTACTAGTCCCGTAGCTAAGACCATTAGGAATACTTATGGGTATTCGAGTGGGAAAATTACAACTATGATAAGAACTGTATCTTGATGGAGGTGTAATATCGAGGCATTTATTCAGAACGTTTATGTATTACTTAAAGTTATTGTTGATGCAATAAAAGCAAAGACTGATAGCCTAACATTCACTACGGCGGATAGGGTTGATGCTACTGTGGTTGACAAGACTGGGTTCGCATTGACTTCGGCTTATGATGCTAGTAAGACTGCGGCAACTCAGACTAGCGTTAATACAATTGATGGGATTGTGGATTCAATACTCGCTACCACCGCATTGGATTCTACAGTCGCCAAGACAACGGAACTATTATCTGCCGGAACAAATGATTTTAACGCAACCTGTAAAACTTCAATACGAACTGCGGTAACTACTTCATTAAATGCTTATGACACACCAACAAAAACTGAACTCGATACCGCTGAGGCTAATATTAGAGGTGGTACAGAGAGTTTAGAAACATTAATGTCAGCCATAACGGGTATTGGAGG
>Ga0172381_10000858_pt1 | contig 37913 bp, 57 predicted proteins | sample Leawel6488metaG_FD_119754 | JGI IMG/M metagenome (GOLD analysis project Ga0172381, IMG submission 119754) | Leachate microbial communities from a municipal landfill in Southern Ontario, Canada - Leachate well 64-88 metaG | ecosystem: Engineered > Solid waste > Landfill > Unclassified | place... | reverse complement strand
TGGTGAAGTTGCACCACCTAATGCACTTGCTCCAGTCGTGCCATAACCAGTTAATCCAGTAGTACCATATCCGCCGATGCTAGTAGCTCCAGTCGGTTCTATCCCAGTCGTAGTTGGTTGACTTGTTGGCAAAGTGCCGGTCAATGCTCGACCAGCCAATTGAGTACCGGCTATTTTTGCTGCACCTGACATTTGAGGCAACTTTATGCCTCGTTGTAATGCCTGACCAGCACCAACCATAGTGCCACCAGCTTTAGGAGCAATAGCACTCGACAATAATTGTACAGGGTTGAATCTTCCAGATAACGCACCATTGCCCAATCCTCTAGCGCCTTCGGCTTGTGCTGTCGCTTCATCAATCTTGCTTATATCAACAAAGTCTTTTTTAAATGTTCTCAATTCTTTTATGTCTTTAACGCCTCGTAATTCTTGGGCCACTTTTTCATAAGCTTTAGCTTGGGCAACATTACCAGCAGCCCTTAAATCTTGAGCTTTAAATAACAAGTCATCTGAACCGGACTTAATCAAACTAGGAATACTCTGTGATACTCCTGGTGAGTTATATAATGGTGTTTCAATAGAGGAAGCTAATGTGTTATATACCTTAGCTAATTGTTTGTCTTTGGCTGTGGCATTGAACCCACTTGTTAATAATCTGGCATTTTCTCTAAACGCATTAGCTTGGTTAAGTGCTTCTTGCGAATTAGCCAATGTAGACAATGAACCCTTAGATCCCCCATACATTGTGATTCCAGCTCTATTAGCTTGATATAAAACTGCATCTCGTTGGCCTTTAGTTAATAATGAGCCATAATCATCCAATGCTGATTCGGCTGTCTTATACATATTTGGTATTTTAACACCGCTAGTGCTGCCAACGGCCTCCCTAGTCAGCATATCAAGCATTGATCCTTCTTTACCAGTTAAACCTCTTGATACCTCAGCCATATCATCTAGATTAGTCAGCCCAGTTCGCTTGTTAATATTAGAAAAAGCTTGCATTGGGTTTACACCTTTGGCTCTTGCCTGCGCCCCAGTCATCAAACTCTGCGTTCCCAACGTTTTTCCACCTAACTTCTCAAGGCTCTTACCAGCTTTGGATATAATACCAGTTTTTGCTACATTTGCACTGGTACTTATAGCACTTGCTGCCGGTGCGCCATATCTCAAAGCCTGTGCTGCTTTGCCTAATCCTTGTCCTGTTTTTAATGCAGTTCCAGCACCTTTTAAGGCACTCAAGCCTTTTCCAATACCGCCTAATGTACCTAATGCGGCTTCACCCAATACACCTTCACCAGCATTACTTTTACCTTCTAATAGATTTTGTAAGAACTTTCCAGCACCAGCACCAGCAGCACCACCAGCGGCAGTACCAAGTCCAGGGCCAAAGAATGTTCCACCAATACCACCTAGAATACCGCCAGCGGTAGGTAATAGACTGGTTAAAAAATTGCCGCCAGTTTTTTGAGTTGTCGGAGTCTGTGCCTGAAATCGTTGCATAGCATTTTGCCTTGCGAGTAGTTTATCTTGTTCTGTCAGTTGATATGCCATTACCAGCCCCAGCCTTTCCCGATTAATGCTAGAGGGCCGTATTGACCGATACTAGCACCGTAGTCCTTTAAGAAATTACCACTAGAATATTGAGGTATAGTCTTTTTCAATCGTTCAGCTTCACTACCAGCTGCTGTGCTTCTAAGCCTAGCTAACTCTTTTGCTTCTTGAGCGGCCAGAGCAGCAGCCTTTTCTTCTGCGGCTTTTACGGCTGCCTCTGAGTCAGCCTTTTGTTGATCATACAACGAAGCTTGAGCAGCGTATTGTGCCCTATTAGCAGCCTGTGATTCGGTAAATTGTCTTTGATTTTCAGCCAGTTGTGCAGCGAATTCAGCCCTTGAAGCTTCAAATTCTTTGAGCCATTGCTCTTGTTGCTTCTTAGCTTGTTCCTCGGCAAATAGTTTGTTATATGTGCCTTCCAAAGCAGCCAATTTATCAGCATCGGTCTGATAAGCTAATCCAGCCCTAGTACCAGCTTGGCTAAGTAAGTTCTGGTATTCCGATGATAAGTCCGAATAAGCAGCCTGTTGTCCGCTTAATGTTTCAGCGATTGGTTGGCTCTCTAAGTTTTGCAACCTAGCCCTTTGAGCCTCGGTTACTAATTGGCCTCTTGTCCTACCAGCTACCGATTCACCAACACCTTTTAATTGTGCCTCAGTGCCTCTGATAGTTTCACGAAGTTCTTTTTGTCTTGCCGAAGCCTCAGTTGCTCCAGTTTCTTGCTCGTATTGCGAGTAATAATCACCAGCACTTTTTCTAGTGCCTTGATAGTTTTTCAATTCTTTTAATGCAGTTGCGCTATCCATCTAATTCTCCTAAATAAAATAACCAGAGATAGCTCCGGCTTTTGTTTTATTATAGCATAGTTAATCATTCGTAGTGTAATCCTGTTCAGATAAATCGTCGGCAAATATGTAAATCGTTAACTTTAGTATGAAACCAGTAATATCTACAGTGCCAACAGAACCATCAGTGGCAGTGGCATACAAAATAACCTCGCTATCAGTTACTTCATACCTTGCACCTAATCTATGCGCTCCGGCCGCAATACCAGATAAGTATTCACCGTATGCCTGATCGTAACTAACCCAAGTAGCAGTATCTGGATATTCCACGTTCCATAAACCCCACGCTTGAGGTACGTAATCGTAAGGATGTGTAAATCTATATATCTCAGTTTCCACGCCTGATGCAGGGGTACTTAAAAAAGTGGTGCTTATAGTCTTAAAACTGTCGCTAGTTGTTGAATCTATTTTGGCAAGTGGGTATCTAGTGACCATTATCAAATCTGACAAATCGTCAGTCTTTGTGGCCGATATGCCTTTTTTGCTAATTTTTAATCCATAATTTCTCATGTGTACGTTACCTCTACTGGGTCGCTAGAAAACATCGGGCTTCTTAATATAACTAAAGAACCTTTATCGCTAAACACATTTATCTGTACATAACTTGTAACCCCATTTGAAAAAGTAACTGGATATGCCTGACCTGCTGGTGGAGCTACAGTATATCTACTTGAAAATGGGTTGTAAACATATCCGAATACAAATGTTGCATAACCTAAACTATTTGTGTACTGGATATATGTTGGGTTATCTGGGCTGACTGTTGCTTCAGTCTTAACAGCTAATACCATCGGCGATCCGCAACGTGAATGAAGTATAAAATCCCTCATATCGGTGCTTGTTATGTCAGAACCTTTTTTAGCCATTTTGATACCATAATTGTTATCGTAAGTAGATAATATTTGTGGTTTATCGGTATATGGATAGTCAACATCAGTTGTCAAATCCAAGTTATAAATAATAACAGTCCCAACTTCGGGGTAAACATACGTGGCATCACTGTCTATCGGCGAGAATACATTGTTATAAGGTAAATGAGGGTCTTGCCCGATTATAACTGCTAATGTGGGGTAAGGTAATCCGTGAGCAATAGGTGTTGTGTCAGTCGATTCAACTACTTTGACTATTTGCAATGACGGCCAAGACGAGTTCATTAGTAAGTCGTTATCTCTGGCTGTTAGAGCGTCAAACCCAGCCTTTGATACTTTTAACCCATAATCAGTATTATCTAACAGATTTATTGTGTTATCTGTCATCGTAGTAATCGGAAGCGACACTAGAACTCTCCTTTTTTGTATCCCAATATCAGCCGTATACTTCCATCTGTGTCAACAACTCGTATCAACCCTTTTATAGTCATTTCGCCTCTATTATTACCAGTCGCTATCTGTCTAGGTGCAATCCGTTCCTGTAAATCATACAAAGATACGCTCGATATATTATTCATCTTGGTAGTAGGTTGCGAATCCGAACTATAATTACTAGTAGGTTTAGCATTAAAAATATCTGATGTATTCATATTAAGCCTCACTAAATGGTGATTCATTCGTTAGTAAGTCAACGTCTAATGACATACTGGTGACAGTAAACGGAGTAGGAGCGGTTGAAGCCCAATCAAAACCTATCTGTATCTCGTGAAATCTTTTACCGACATCTGCGACGGCGTAAGTGCTACCAGCAGTCAAAACACCTTCGGCCGGATATGTCCAACTGCCTCTGTCTACTTTATATTTCATACTCAAAGTTACATTGGCTGGTAATGTGTCGCAAGTCAGTTTCAAATCACTGGCCATTTTTTGCTTAAATACGGTAGTTGCGTCAAATATCCTAGATTCCCAAGTGCCAGAAGCAACCGGACTCGAACTATTATTTACAACGTCTAAACCGTATCTGAATCCTGCCTCTTGACTGTCATCTCGCCACGAAATATACAATGTATCGCCAAAACTTCGCACACAACCGATTCTAAGAGCATTTGAGCCGTCATATAGCCTTGTGCCAGTACTTATCACATAATTATACCCAAAACTCGCTGGGAAGTCCTTATCGACCATACCATAACTGAATACGCCATGTTCCATAGTCTGTGAGGCAGTAATTGACGGATAACCAAACACTAATATATTACGACGAACTCCCATCACATTTGGATATACCCTAGTTGAATCTGAAATACTTGTGAACTCGCTATCAGTATTAAGTAGAGTCCTTAATTTAATCAGTGATTTGCCACCGGCCCAAACATACAATGCACCGTTGATAATCATATAAACAACATTCTGATAGGTATAAAGACCCTCAGGCGCTCCCTCGTTTATTTCAATAAAGAAGTTAAATGTCTCGCTTAAACCGTCCCAAAAATATAATCTGCCTTGTTGGAAATCTCTATCAGCATCGGTAGAACGCTTTTCACAAGCTATCACCAAATACTCATCAGTAATTGATAAACCACAAACCTCAAAGCCTGGGCCGAAATCTAATCTATGCCTATCCCACTCCAAATTGCTCGGAGTTCCTGATAGCGGCTCCCAAACACTTAAATAACGTCCATTTCCTATACAAACATATTGCAAAAACTGTTCGATCGGGTGTAACCCATTGTTTGTACTTATCAATCTATCGGCATAGATACTGAAGTCAGCCGTATTTAGATCATTAGTTGTCGCAACGGTAACCGTGCCATCTTCAACTGTAGTTGTTAAATGGAAGTGATAAGTCCTAGCACTTGGCTTGACGTATAGTCTTACTTGACTTGAAAACTCAAAGTCCAAAGCTGTTGCGTCGGTTATACTTGCTGCCACTACTGTAGATGTAGCCAGTTCATTATTAGCGTCATCGTGAAGCGTTAAAGTCCAATCGCCAGTTCCACCTACCGCCACGAGAACTCTAATTTTCATCAAAGGCTCTATATCAGATAAAAACTCACACATATTAGTAGCGTTTTCCGTAATAGTATCAGGCAATGCATAAGTCAAAGCACCGCCAGTCCTAACAGCATCTTCATCAACCGAAACAGACTCGGCGTATTTGTTTATTTGTATAGTCGGTGATGGGAATTTACCATAATAAGATACGGTTTTAGTAGATGTCATATACATTTCTTGCAAATCGGCTCTGTAAAGCATACCGGCCGCCCCATCATCTAATTTTGATAGTGCCGATACTTCATTAGATGCATTGATTGAATAAAAATAGCCAGTGTTACCTAGTGCATACCTAGTGCCATCTTCTATCTGCACAATTTGTTGTATTAAATCGACTACGTTATTCGAGCCAATACGAGTAGTAGCGGCCAAAGGTGTTAGTTGGCTTGGGTTTTTTCTAAAATCAATACATCTTGAATAAGCGTGTGAATTATCTATACCAACCTTGTTGTCGATTGATATTCCGCCATAAAAGTTTTGATATGATACTATTTTTGGCTTCATTTGTTATTCTTTCCAGCTATACTAAGAGCAATTGCAACAGCTTGATTTTTCTTTTTACCTGATTTTATTTCACGCCTGACATTTTCCGATATTATTTTGGCGGACTTACCTTTTAATAATGGCATAAAACTCCTAACTCAACGTGCCTGGGGGCGTGTCGAACATATTATATGATAAATCGTACAGACTCTGGATATTCGGCATACTCGTCGGTGATGCGTAAGTTTCCTTGCACTCATCAATCGACATATTGAACATACTTATAAAATCAGCACCGGCACTTCTGTTTCCACGCCTCAAAAAGAATCTACCAATACAATAATCAGTTATAGATGGTATATATTCATCTGGTATATCTGGAACAATTCCTATCACGAAAGTCTTACCAGCACCGCTTGTACCCTCATAGTAATTCTCTATTACTACATTGCTAGTATCTGTATATTCTACTATTTGATAATCGTTACCGTCCGATCCGTCAGTAATGTAAATATATCTACCGACCATATCTGCCGTAAACCCTGTGGCTGAATGAGTAATCGTGGTGCTTCCATTAGTTACAGTTACAGTTCCAGTCGTATAATCGGCGCTTATCATTCTAGGCTGTTTCGGCTCATAATAGACCCTTATCCCATCAGTTACGGCAGTGCCAGGAGTCGGGAATAGTGATATAACATCTTTACCCTTAGGGAAGAAGAAGCGAGGTTGACCATTACCGTTTCCCATAGCATTAAGTGTATTCCAACTTTGCTCAGATGAAACTTCAATTAGTGGATAGTAGGTAGTGCCGCTTAGATAATCAACGCCAGACACTCTTAGAACGCTCCTTGGTAGTTGATAATCCTGTTGGTTTGCCACCGAATTAGCTTTTTTGGCTATCCTAGACCAAGGTCTTGTCATAACACTTTTGAATCTTTGAGTGGCTATGTTAGCGTCTCGCTTTATAAGTATAAGTTCAGTGGCACTTGAACTCTGAGTTGAGCTTTGTACCTCTTCATATATTTGCTGAAAAGTTGTAATCATAATATCTCCTATGCCGCCGTCGTTACATTAGTCCACGTAGTAGACGCATTAGTATTTACATATAACCTAGTCGAGGTTGATGAGCCGTCAGACCTTAAATACACAGAACCTTTGGCTGCACTGAGTGTAGGAGCGCCAGAACCCCAGAATATTCCAAAACTTGCCGTAGTTGTCGCTAATATACCAGATGTTGCCGCTCCACCGGCTGGCAATGCCGTTCCAGTTTGAACGCTTAGTTGGCCGGTCAATGTTGAAGCACCTGTCACCGCTAATGTATCGCCCATAGTTACCGCACCTGTCAAAGTAGAAGTCCCAGTAATCGCAAGATTTCCAGTGCCGGTAATATCGTTGGCAGTGACATCAGAATCCTTGCAAGTTACACCGTCAATCGCAACTCCATTGGCGGCCGTATATTCGGCTATAGTATCGACTGTAAGCGTCGGGTTAGCTATAGTTGCAGTATTTATAGTCGGACTGGTTAGAACTTTATTTGTGAGCGTCTGAGAGCCTGTGAGCGTGACAACTGCGGCTGGGAATGTCGGAGTGCCACCTATTGTATAAGTGCCAGTCAGAGTGCCACTTAACACAGGATCGGATACGGACGGGGCAGTTATTGTTTTATTAGTCAAAGTCTGCGTATCAGTTAAACCGACAGGATGTGAAGCTAAATCAAGTAAACTATTGACGCTGGCTCGTTTTGAATTATCTGAATCGGTTGCGTCGGTTATCTCTAAATAATCAGCCGCCCTATCGACAGATGTCAATTCGTCTAAATCTATAATTGTTACGTTAGCCATTAGTATTCTTCGCTCCATGCCGTACTCGGCTTATTATTGTTATTAGATACAGCCATAACACGAATGTCACCACTCTCAGTTACTCTGCTATCTCCGCTTACTGTCAATAAGTAGTAATCTGATGTTAAAACGTATGGATCAGCCCAAGATGTAGTCTGATTAGTTTCATCATCCCAGTCATGGGCCAACACTTTATTGGAGTTGCATATTGTCATTATTCTAATATCACCATTGGCAGTAACTCTTATATCACCACTTTCGGTTACACGATCGCCACTAGTAGCAATCGCATAAGCCTCAGCCCAATCAGTAGAGTTTTCATCAATCGAATCCCAACTGGCAGGCATAGCCTCAAAATCATATATAACTATTATTCCGTCAGATAGGTTAGCACCAAATTCATCAACAAATAATATGTCTGATTCATCACTGAGTAGACTGGTAGTTTGAGCTATAGTATTGGATATAGTCCAAGATGTTTTCGGCGTGTTAGGCTCTACTATTGACATATTTCTCCTAAAGTAAAAAGCCAGATAACTAGCTCTGGCCTTTGACTTCATTATACAACAACTATAAGCTATCTGCTATATTTTGTTTTTCTCTTATGATTTGTTCTATTTCAAACATACGCTTCATAACACCAGCCAATTCTCTTTCAGCTCTATCTATCTGTCCCTGAATATCAAATAACCTGTTATTGCCATTATTTGAAACTTCTTCTATTTGAATTTCCACAGATCGCAAGTACTCTGTGCGTTCGATTATAGTCTTATTAAGCTGATTGAGCTTTTGCTGCTTTGTTTGCATCTCTAGTAGCTCTCGCTTTAGCTAGAACCTCTGGGTTGTTAAATCCTTTTGGGGCAGTTTGAACGTCGCTAAAACCCTCAATCTTCTCCATTTTTTCATTGACGTAAGTTTGCATAGCTTGACCAATGTTATCAATGATTGGGCCGACAATGATTTCTTTTAGAAGTTCTTTTTGAATTGATGGATTGCGTAGTTTAGCAAGTCCGGCTTTAGATATGCCATAGCGTTGACGGACTAAGGCGTTAAATAGACGTGGCACAACGACATAGGCAGCTTCACCGACTATCATTCGTTTTTCACCAACTTTTAGATTGACCTGGACGGCCTTAGTCTGTGTCTTAATAGGTGAATCACCAGGTAAGAACATACCACTGTTAGACTGGGCCATTCTTTCTTCGTTCATCGGATCGCCCTGTCTGAAATCTAAAATCTCATTCTCCTCAAGAGCAACACGCCACGTAAAATCTTTTTCAAGTGGGTTTTTTACACCGACCCAGTTATATCTGCTAAATATTTTGTTTAATGTTTTTCTCAGACTTTGGTCTGGCGCAACGGATTCGTTATACTCGTCCATCTTTCCCTGCTTTCTTTTTATTAGTTTCATTAAGGATATAATCTAATGCTCTATATTCGCCTTGCAACCTTATTTTTTCAGTCTTGGCGGCGTTTTCTTTTTCTGTTTCTATATCGAATAACCTTTGAAGCTCGGCACGTCTAGCCTCTATAAGCTTAATTACGTTCATAGCAAGATTATAACACACAAAAACAGCCCCACAATAGGGACTGTTTTTTACTTGGCTTAGACACCATTAATATATTACATTAATGTGGTTAAGAACGAAACCCAAGTATTAGCAGCAGAGCAGTAGCTAGTTACATATACGTGTTTGCCAGTTGTAACAGCGGCAGTACCACCAACTAAGGTATGTCCATCAGCAGCCGTAATGGTTGCCGTTTGGTTGCCGTAGTTGTAGTAAGTCCATTTGATAGTCGAACCGACAGCCACGCCAGATACACCAGCCGACATAGCAGTACCAGTCGGAACTGTTACCGTGCCACCACCAGTTTTTGAGTTATGAGTAATGATACCACCAAGTATTTGTGCAATCGTTGGCGTACCGTTTTGAGCATCAATTACCGTAACTGTCTGTTGTAGTACTGGGTTTGGAGTTTTGGTTAATCCACTAGCATTAAGTGTCGTAGCAGAAACCGCACCAGAAACCGCACCAGCGACTCCACCAGTGGCTGTAATAGCACCAGTGACAGCCAATGTACTACCTAGCGATACAGCTTTTTCAGTCTTTAAACCATTGTAGCGAACTACAGGTACAAAACTTTCAATCAAATCTTTTTTATGTGCCATAATTTATCCTTTGTAAACCCTCTCGGATGTGGTGGGGCGAACCCCACACACTCCGGTAAAAGGCGGTTATCAGTCAATCGTTAAGAAAGCTGGTTGATATTCTGTGTCTACACCGGCCATTTGAGCGACACCTAGAACTGGCTCACCAGCTGCGTCGGCTGCTTCAACAGCTCCAACAGTGCTTGAACCAATCGTAAGCGCAAAACCTTTGGCAACAGCTTCGTCAAATAGGACTGAGCAAGTGCCTCGTGTCTGTACCCAACCGTAGTAGTTTGCGGTGATCGTAACATTAGGAACACCAACAGGCATATCAGCTTGGTCTGCTATTGAAATAACAGGTGAATCCCAAGGATTTTTCTGTAAAGTGACTTCTGAAACGTCAATAGTCAAAGCGACTGGAATAGGTTGTTTCAATGTAACTGTCATTTCGGCTGCACCGGTAGTAACTGTATTACCAGCTACAACTACGGTTACACCTTCGCCAGTTGCATCGTTTACCGTTAATGTACCATCTGCAAATGCGTCAGCGGCGATTGCGTTACCAGCGTCGATGATTATTTCCTTTGCACCAGCAGCGTATGTGCGAGCAACGGTTACATTTGTAGCGTCGGAATCGGAGTCAGCATTTACAATGATTTTACCAGGTGCAAGATCTACAGCCGCATTCTTGATATATCGGTAAATGTTACCAAACTCATCTTCGTACTTTGTACCAATATCGTGTTGTTTAACCGAACTGATTTCTCGTGTGTTGATTGCTATAAGTGATTGTCTTGACATATCATCCTCCTTAAGCCGCAATTCCAGTTAAGCGAGCATTTCGCTTTGGATTGCGATGAATTAAATTACCCATTACCAGGAAGAATCCAGCAGAACCATATTGGTTAATAGATTCCATCATATCTCGGAACTGAATCGTTGAAGGCATTTTAGCTTCAGCGTAGTAACCTTCTTGTTCCTCAGTGTTTGGAGATACGCTCTTGACGCTCTTGCTTGTTGAACGCAAAACTGGGAATTCCAGGTAGTGTTCGTTAATCAAGAACAACGAGCCGGATGGTGCTTTAGCGTCAGCAACGAATGGAATCTTGCGGAAGCTTAGGCTATCAAAACCAGATGCACCCTTTAGAGAGTCAGCTGGGATTGTTCGTCCGATTGGGGTATTACCGTTAATAGTAGAGTATCCACTAAGTCCTACTGAATCGTATTTAGCTTGAACGGCTGCGTAGTGCAGACTTTCAAATATGCTCCATACTGCTGCAGGCATATAGCCGATGTTTGGTCGTTCGGTTTCAATACCAGAAGCACTTGAACCGTCGATAGCTGCTGCGATTTCCTCAAATGTGAGGGTAGCGGCTGCGTCAACGTAAGCGTTGATATTGTCACCATAAGTTGCACGTGCCAAAGTACCATAAGTACTTGTCAAAGTTGAGTCATCAGCGATAAGACCGAATCCGTCAAAGTTTTTACCAGAACCGATGCCGTAGAATAAAGTACCGATGCCCTCAAGCATTGAAGTCTTAGCTCTATCCATAATGGAAGCGATGTAGCGGATAGCTTGTGCTTCGCCGTTGTTTACATCTTGCTCCATACCGGAAGCAACTACTGATTGGTAGTAACCCTTTGTATACCAGCTCAATGAGCGAGTATTGTTGGTTTGTGCCGTGCTGAATTGATCTAGTCCGTCGAAAGCACCACCAGTTGAATCATTATCAATCTGGATAACTTGATTCAGAGCTGAACCAGTCCATGTTCGCCCGAGCTGTACGCCCAGAATACGAGCAGTTGCGACGTTGCCGTCGTTTTTCGTATCAACAACCTTCGGAAGAATTTTGTTGTACGTAATGTCGGTGATTCTATTGTTGAAAATCATCCTTTTTTACTCCTTCTTTTGTTAATAAAAAAAGACTCCGTGACTCGGGTCTTCTTAGTAAAGACTATATCACAGAGTTACTTTTTTATCAATTATTACAATATGTCTTGAGCGTGGATGGTTTCAAATTCAGATTCTTTGGTTTCGGTAGCTTTGTCAACCTTTTCAATCATATCTTTTAGATTGGAGCTGATAATACCTTGCGATAATGATTTCTTTATAGCGACTGCTTCTTGTAATGACAACACGTCTTTACTGACTAAAATCGCCAACATAAATGTTACTTCGTTCATCGTAAGCCCTCCTGAGCTATTATTTCGTCAGCCAATCGTGACATTGGCACATTAGTATAAGTTTGTTTTTTCTTGCCGTCATCGGATGGTGGCGTAGCTGATAGACTGGCAACTTCATTGCGTTGGTTGATAATGTCTTGCTTCTTATCTTCTTTGTCGGATGATTTAGTTTCGTTGTCCATCAATTGCTTGGCTATATATACGCTGTTGATTTGTCCCAAACCTTTCTCGGCCAACTCTTTGTTTTTAGTTTCCATAAAGTTCAAGATTTTATCAAGCTCTTTGATGGCTGGTTGCTCTAGGAATTTAGGGTCGCTTGGATCGCCCTCAACTTTAGGCACTAAACCAGCGTCGGCCATAGCTCGGTACTCTTTTCCGATTCTTTCATTATCGCTCTTGGCTTGTACGAATGCACTGGTCTCTTTGGTATATTGTGCCTCGGCTGATTTAAGTGTTTCAATCGCACTATTAAACTTGGATTCGTTAGCCATGATTGCACTGTTGAATTTAAGTTGTTCGATATTATTTTTAGCCTCGAACCCGTCTGGGAACTTCTCCTCGACATCAGCTAATAGACTAAACGTGTACTTTTGGCCATCTTTGCCAGTAACTTCAATCGGTGTAATTTGCGAATTTAGATACTGGCCGATATTTACAACCTCTTTGAACTCTTTAATCGAGCCGTCCTCTTTTAGTATCTTGTCTTCGGTTAAATCAAGGCTTTGCAGGAAAGTAACAGGGTCTTGCGGTTTTGATTCTACTGGTGGTGGGGTAGCATCAATCTTTGGCTGTTCATCTGGTTTATCACCTGATTTATCATCAGTATCATCAGTTTTATTTTCAGGCTCTTTTTGAGTATCATCTTGATTATCAACGTCATTAGATTCAGGCGTTTTGTCATCCTGATTACTGTTGTCGGCGTTATCTTGGTTATCTGTTTGTGTATCGTCTGCTACGGCTGGTATTGAGTTGTCAATCCCATCCGCTGCAATGATTGAATCGACTTCTTGATTAAGTGATGTCATTGATTGCTCCTATTTAGTGATTTTAGTATATCACATCATTGGAGATGGCAACTGCGGAGTGGTCGGAGCGATTGGTGGAATATTTGATGGAGCTGGTTGTTGCATAGCCGGTGGAACATTTACACTGGCATTTATACCTGGATTTGGTTCTTCTGGTTCAGGTGGGTATAGGCTTTCCTCGGTAATGTTATTGAGAGCTTTCACTTTGTCTAACTCTAATTGGATATGAGCCTTAAACATCTCTTGGTTTTCCACAGGCCACATTTTGAAGTCATTGGATAGCAGTTGTTTGTGGTGGGTTTTAATATGTCCTAAGTCTACATCATCTCGTGGCATTGCTTCTTGACCGGCCTCAATCATTTCATAATCTTCTACGGCATTAGCGTCCTGATTGTCGTTGCGTATATCCTCGATCGTAGTTACTGGGTCGATTTGCTCTTTAAGGACACGCTCAACGTGTTTGCCTGGGTTTGGAACGTCTAGGAACTCGTATAGAGATAGTAGTGATATTTTACCCATCTTTGCTAGGCTTAGGGCTACTTGTTCAAGTCTGCCTTTGTCCATTGGCAAGGTTGAACCGGCTTTGACTCTGACTTTTATACCGTCTTCAATATCATTCCTATTTAATGTTACGAAATCATAGCGGCCATCTTCGCCAAGTGCCGATATAAAGTGGTCTTTGGTATAGTAGACTTTTATCATTTGTAGTAAATAATTGAAGTATTTATCCAATGAACGATCTATTGCCCTAACAAGTAAATCCTGGCGATTATAGGCTTCATTGCGAGCCATTAAGTCTTGCGTAGCAGTCTGTTGGCCTGATTGACCTCTAAGTTGTGGTGGTGTGCCGAATATCTCGTGTAGCGATCCTGCAAGTCTTGTAATCTCATTTACGACAAAAGCCGGTATTTGATTGGCTTGTATGACTCCATAGGCCGTGTTAACGTCTTGTGCGTCTACGAGTATCTTTTCCCAAGGTTCGCCTTTTACTTGGTCGGCGGCTGGTTTAGGCAAAGCTTTTTTATTAAATACTAATACAGGCGATGAATGGGCTATGCCCTTTTGGATTTGTCGGCCTATTTTGTCAATCATAAGTTGTAATGGTATTACTTGGTCAATCGGCCCATAGCGATCAATCCAGTGTAAGCCGTCATTTATATAGTTAAAAGGTATAACAGGTTTAGTAGGTTCACTTAGATAGTTAGTTACTTCCTCTGTTTCCTCGTCATAAATCCAATGCGGTAGTTTGTTTTTAGCGAGTACAATATCTTCAAAGTAGCACACTAAAGCTTCGGTAGGCTTAGAATTTATATAAGTAGTAACGTAAACTTTGCGCCAAGTAATGACAGATTGTAGTTTACCACCGACTTTATTTGTTATATCCTCTTTTTTCTTTGGGAACTTAGCGATTAACTCCTCGGCCGTATTCTGTATGTTGAATGAGCTAAAACCAGGGTTTGACCCTTGCTTGGCTCGTTTATCAGCTATGAAGTTTCGAGGTGCAATCTGGTTGATTCTAATATCGCCAAGTTTGCCGTATTCTTTATCCCATTCTAATTCAATCAATCCGACATAATCGTTTAGCATTGATAGCACAATATTGGTAAGAATACCTTGTAAGTTGTGTTCTTCGGAATGAGCCTTTAATAAGGTGGATATATTTTGTGCTAGTCGGCGTGATTCAGGAGTATCTTGACCAGGATATACTTCAACCTCTGGTAACCTTGATGTGACGTATGACGATATGACTTGCTCGGCTGTAAATATTTCATTCTGCACGTAAGGTATACCGCCTTGTAAAGAGCCTGAGTCATACCAATGATCGCCCAATACAAATCTATTGTTTCGCTCTCGCCTACTTTTTAGATTAAATCCTGCTTGGTCATTCCAAAATGCTCGGCTGTCATTTATGCGCTTATCTAAAATGTCGGTTATTTCGCTATCAGGTAAATCAAGTGCGAAATTATCGTATGATTCGGCCACACCTTCTTGGCCGTCAACCATGTCTACTTTTGGGTCTTCTTTGTACTGAGTGTAAGTATCATTGTGCATTTAGTATCTCCAATAAAAATAACCAGATAAGCTCTGGCCTTTGCTTAATTATATCACAATCCCGAACCCTCGCCATTGAAATAGATAATATAGTAATGTTTAGGGTTGCATACGCCACATACTCTGGTAACTCTGAACACGTTTAATGGTATTTCACCGCCGCCAAAAGGCTCTGCACCGTCGGCCGCTACCGCAAATTTCCTATTCATAGACATCAGCCAATGGCCACAATAAAGACAATGTACTTTGACCTCCTCTTTTACGATTGTTGGGTCAACTATTAATGTCGTAAAACGTGAATTATCTAGGAGTATTATTTTTTCGTTCATAACATCCAATCATTGTTAGTGTCATTACCTCTATTCAATATAGCATCAATGCTAGGATTAATACCTATGCCACCTAATGCTATAACTTGGTCGGTCTTGCTATTATACGGCGAACTGACATAGCTATCTGGGTCATCATTATTAAGCGAGTGATAATTTACTGAAAAAAACTCTAATTGCGTCCTGTGGTGCGATGTCCAGTCATGTACCGGCTTATTAATCGGCGTGGTTGATTGCGATGTTTCCTCATCACGTTTAGGATAGCGAGCCGATGCCACACAGTCTATGAACCACCTGTTGCGTGGCGTGTCGTTTATTCTGAAATGGCTTAGTATCCTTTTGGTGGCATCTCGTCTTGCTGGCCAGTTATTCTCTATGTCGTTAGTCTGAACTACGATGCCGTAATCTTTCCACAGTATCTCATAAGGGCTGACTCTGCTTTCAACGTGTCTTTGTTTGCCTGACGGATCGCCGAAGAACATACCACCTTGCCACATCTTGACCCTGTTAATAAGTTCAATATCCTCTGATGTGTAAATATGGTCTGAACTAATCGGCTTTCCAAAAAAAGGAGTGTACCAGTCAATAATCTTGTCGTAGTTCTCATAAGAATCAACCAATGTTACTAGGTTTGAATTGCGTACTGGCTGATACCAACCAATTGCCACTGCGTCAAGTCCAATGTCTAGTGATATATATAACGGTAGTGAATTGTCATAATCATACCGGCCTATGTCTATTAAATTGATTTCAGGGTATGGTTTGCCAACGCTTGAGTATTCCCAACTAATGTCTAACTCGTGCAAGACTTCTTCTTCATTACGCCTTGATTTCTCGTACTCGTACCAATCTTGGTCTTTTTTAGGGTGTAGTTTCCAATGCAAAGTAAGCACTTCTATCTTATCGCTGAACCGTAACGTTTTGGCAAAGCTTGGTTCATCTGGTGGGGTCGTAACAGCTAACCTAAATCTGGTTGCGTCACCGGCCGCTTGCCACGAACGCCTAGCGTCTGGCCAAAAGCCTAACTCATCAAAGAACACCACCGTATAGCGTCCAGCACGAGAGAAGTTTTTATTACTTGATTCGCCTAGTATAGTGTTGCCGTTATCAGGGTTGACCAACTTCATATAAGTCCGATGCTTATCGTCGTTGAATCCTTTAGGCAATAGCTCTTTGTCTTTGATGTTGCGTATCAGGTAATCAATCTTGCCGAATAATGAATCTATCTGGCCGTTATCGACATAATCCTCTTTACGAGAGCCTATAAGAGCTTGAAAGCCGTCAACATTTAACCAGCACCATAATAGAATAGCCAAAGTTACCCAAGACACTCCCATATCCCTAGATTTCTCAATGAATAGATCGCCGCCATTAAATATCTTGTTGACTATCTTTTTAACGGTTGACTCTTGAAAGTCATAGAGTATAAAGTCCACGTCGTGAGGTATAACATCCGGCCGAGGGTCGAATGTCCTCAAGAATTCATTGACGAATATAGTACAGTCTTTTTTAGCTTTACGCCGTTCGGCTTCGCTAAGTAAATCAGACAAGTCTATTTTTGAAGTACTGTCTAATTCTTGCATCTAGTTCCTCGTCGGTTAGTTCTTTTACTTTGTTTATGTTTTCACCATCTGAGGTAATATCTATGTGTTTGCCAAAACTGTTTTCAGATAACCATTTCATAGCATTATGATCACCGGCCATCGCCTTAGTCATCGCAACATAGACAATAGCTTTCCAACCGTTATTACCATAGAGTTCTTTGAGATGGTCTTTATTCTTCAGGGTTGTCTTATCCCAGTCTATATTCTCGCCTATCTCTCTGATGAGGGTTGATAGGTGTTTAGTGCCCTTTGGTAATCCATTAGGGTTACCGCTTTCACCTGGTTTGAACTGTGTATCTTGGTTAGGAAATGGCATATCAAGTTACCTGCTCTCCACCTGCTATTGCTGGTGTTAGTTCTTCCCAATTATCAGGTAACTCGTTGTCGTTAGTGAACTTAGCGTAACGCTTTCTAATAACATCTGTGTATTTCGGGTCTAGTTCCATTGAGTAATTAGTTCTACCTATCTGCTCACAAGCAATCAGCGTTGAGCCACTACCAGCAAATCCATCATATATTACATCTCCGTCTTCCGTAGAGTTTTGTATTGCTCTTGCTGCTATATGTATCGGCTTTTGCGTTGGGTGAACGTATGTAGTAACCACATCTCTATCAATATCCCATACTGTTGACTGACTTTGCATAGCCACTAATGCAGCTATCAAGTCAGACTTTTTCATTGTCGCTATATCGGTTCGTCTTTTACCTAATATGGTTTTCTTATCTCTACCGCCAAACCATTTTGCCTTACAATCTTTTAACTGCAAATATAGCATATTCTCATGTGCCTTTTGATAGTCCGCACCGCTAAGGTTCATACCTTTATTCCATACTAGATTCTGCTTAAATTCATATCCGGCATCTTCTAGTGCCGACTGGAATATGTGTCTATATTTATCTTCATACCAGCAATAGGTGGCGGCATCATCTTTTATGTGTTCTTTTGCTATATAGAATGCATCATACACTAGTTGGTATAACGAATCGTTTTTAAGCTCATCATTCATTATTCCACCGAGCTTTTTACTTTTATAATCTACTCCGTATGGTGGATCAGTATGTATTGTGTCTATTTGACTACCGTCTAGCAATTTTTCTACGTCATCATCGCTTGTAGCACTACCACACATTATTCTGTGCCTCCCTAACTGGTAAACAGTGCCGAGGACACTTGAGGCAACCCCCCCCCTCATCCACTTCGGGTGCTTTATCTTCCTCAACATCTATCTCTTCTTCGTCTTGCCCAAATCTTAGAGCATCAAAACTTGTCGACTCATATACGTCTTGCTCAGATAGACCATAAGTGGCGATAAACTCATCAATACCCTCTTGGGTGATAGTGGCGTATTGACTGGTAATCTCTAGTAATCGTGCCATTGCCTCTTGTAGGCTCTCGGCAGGAACTTTTAGATAAGGTATTGGTTCATTCCAACCCTCTGTCTTTAATACTCGTTGCCTTTGATGTCCGTCTAGCAAGTGTAATAGTTTATTATCATCTTCCCATACATATACTGGATAACTAAAGCCTCGTCTTTCAATTGTGTTCTTTAGTTTCTTGTAATTGGTTTCTGATAAGTCCTTAAGGTTGCCCTGTGATGGCAATAGGTCAGCTATTGGTATTGTCGGTAGGTTGTTAGTGTTGTGTACTTTCATAGGTTAAATGCTCCTATCATATCAAGTGCAAGTATAACATAAAAACTGGCCTTTGATAGCCAGTTCTTGTTTCGATAATCATTCAGATACGCAATTACTTATCGTGTAACTATTCTCTGATTGTATAAGGTTTACGCCTGTGTCATTCAACCTTATGTATACAGTATATCATAAGTGTTATAATAAGTCAATAGTTTTATCATATTTCGCTATTATCCCTCACAATCCACAGTATTTTACCACCAATCTTGATTAAATCTACCTCACCGTTCTTGCTTGTTGACTCCTCTACTATTTTTTTGAGTAATTCTATGGTTTCTTCGCTCATTTATAGTCCTTTTCTTCAAATCTTTTTTGATTTGCTTTAGTGTCTTGTCATATTCAAAGTAAAGTTTACAAATATATTATCCTCTTTTAAATTATGGTGTTGCCAACGACAGGTGCTACCGTTATTGACATAAGGGCAACAATTCTATTATACTCGCTTTTTGCGACGTGATTTAGTGCCACCGATAGCTCCAGCAACTTTCGCTCGTTCTGGATTACAGGCGAACCCTCTTGGTTTTCGGCCGTTTTTATCCCAAGCTACCTGTGATTTTAGTGCTATCTTTTTGTAGTAATCTGGGTCTTTAGCTAATACTTTAGCCCTGACTTTCAACCCACCTTCTATAGTTCCGGCGCACATCTATTTATTCTCCTTATCAGTTAGTTTTTCTATATGAACTACGAATAAGGCAATGCCTATCCAAAGTCCGATCCAGATTATAAAATCCATTTCAATCTCCTTTAATCGTTAATCTTCGTCGCACCCATCAGCCAACCACTCGGCTATTACTGATGCACCATAATGACTATCAATGGCTTTTAATAAGTCATTGGCTGTAAATTGTGGCACTATATCTTCCACACTTACGTTATTTATGGTTACTAACAACTGATCTCTATCTTCCGGTTCAGTTGTCATTTTGTTGGTATAGATTTGTATCGTTTCCACGTCAATCCTTCCTATGTTATTGATGGTTTCATTATACTATATCGTGTATGTTTATGCAAGGTTATTTATGATCCGTGATTGATTTGTACCAGTTTATTATTGCTTTGAATGGTTTTAGTAGCATTAGTTTGTAGCGGTACATTTATTCTTTCTCCTCTTTTAATAGTTCGTTTAATTTTGAGAGTTGCTTGTTGCGTAAATTATTACGCCTGTCTGGAAACGCAGTTCGTTCTTCAATATCACCTGCGTAATAATGTTGCGATATGACTGGTTCTTTTTCACCGATAACCCCTACCACTACTTCTTTAATCAGTTGGAGTAGTTGTTGCTTAAAAGTATTCCAATCTAACTCATTATCGACAACATCTATTCCGTCTTCAAAACGTCTAACAAGTTCTTTTATCTCGTCCATTCTTTCAGTTAGTTCTTGGTTAGTCATTATTTATTCTCCTCATTAGTTAATTGGTTGATACGCTCGTCTCGTTCTTTTCCAAAATACAACTCTGCTGTTATTCCTGCACTGTGTTGGACTTCTGAGATCAATTTCCACTCATCTAACCTTGCTTTCCTCTCTGACTGGGCTATTAGAGTGGTGATAGCTTGTTTAGCTTTATCAACGCTACGCTGAATGTCGTGGACTAACTCTTGTTCGTCAGTGGCACTATAAAAAAAGGCATAAAGTTCCTTATCTATATCATCATCTACATTACTCATAACTGTATATCGCTTTCTACCTCGTTACCCCAGACATCCCAACCGTCTGTTTTCTGTCTGGCGAATAGTTCTACTCTTTTTATATCTCCGAATAATTCAACTATCTTATCTCTAAATACTTGTGGTTTCTCGCTATGTTTTGTCCTTCCAGTGCTTACGAATGACGATACCTTATTAGATACTACTAAGGAGTGAGCGTTGCCTTTCGTAGCTAGTAAACATACCTCTTGATTAGATTTAGCATAGTATCCTATACCGAAGAAAGGCGAACCATCTTTATTAGTTTTCAGCCAGCTGAAGCCTAGTGTCTTATATTTGAAACCCCACGCCTTAATCACTTCGAGAGCCTCTGGTAGTTGTGGGAACGTTGCCCAAAGCATCAACACGCACACATCGTCTGCCAACTCTGGTATAGGTAGATTTTTAATATCTTCTATATCCATACAATCGTATTGAGCATCAGCTGCACCTTGAAATTTCGTACCCATAGATTTACCCTGCCTATATCTCCAAGGTGGGTCGGCATATATTATCTGGTATTTCTCCTTACTAGGTTCATTACTCATTATGTAACCTTTTCGCATTTCTCCCCACTGTTATTATGTAACTCTGGTTTTTTATTATGTAACTCTTCCTCTTTACTAGGTTTATTACTAGACATTAGATTGCTCCTTCCAACTTTGTGCTGGATATTTATCTGCCATAGCAGGATTTATATTACTTCTACTAGGTGGTTGCCAATATACTCGCTTTGTATGGCTTCCAGCGATGTTTGGTCTAATTGCACCGCACTCATAGCACCATAACATAGTGCCACCAGAGATAATCCATACATTAGTATGCTTACACTTCTTTGTTTGTTCGTTAATAGTCGGTACTGGTTCTATACGTATTTCGTGTTCTGGGCAATCTGGGTCGCTTACTATGTCTACACCGTATATATTGCCAACCTTTTTTCTATTATTAGGTACTGGTTCTGATGTAGGGTTAGATACACTTCTAATACTTTTACTCATTAGATTTACCACCCATTTCTGAAAATATAAGTCTATCTGGTATCGACAGTTTGTAAAAATCGTCATACTTTTTATCAAGTTCTTTCAGTTTTGCTTCTGCTTTCTTAGATAGTTGAACGTGTATAGGTTCGCCCAAAAGGTCTGATAAAACATTTACTCCCTTTCGCCACTCCCCAATCATCATAATAGTTTTGAAATCTGCTTTACTCATCTTTACCTCCAAGTTGAGCGATACGAGCTTTTATAACAGTCTCTGGTATTTCGTTAGAATGACCACAAAATCCTTCTAATTCGTCTATTCGTGCCTCTCTCTCCCAGCGTTCCTTTAGAGCCAGGAGTTCTGTGTTAAACATTTCTTTGTCCATTCGATATGAATAAAAGTCTTGTGTTTTGTACCATAACGCATCTATTTCGTCTGCTTCTGTTATAATAGGGTTACAGCACTCTGACTTGGATTCGTTCCCGTCAGAGTTTTTTATTTCGTCTGCTTTCTGGTCTTGGATAGATGTAACCTTTTCGCTATTCTTATCACTGTTATTATGTAACTCGGTGTTTTTATTATGTAACCCATTCATTACTTACCCCCTCTTAATTTAAGGCGTTGACGTTGCTGGTTAATTAAATTGTTTTCGCATCTTAACCATCTCAACTGTTCCACGCCGTATAGATTATCTCTGACGCATTGTTCATCTATATATGGTGGTTCACCAATTATCTCCAAAACCTCACTTTTAGCTATGTAATGGGAGAGGATAGCTTGTTTCGGTTCGTTTACCAGTTCGCCAAGCGTAGGATTATCTTTACCATTTCTTACATCTAAAACTCGGTTAGCAAACTTTACTAAGATTGTTTCTAGCTCTGTGTCTTTCATTGGTTACTCCGAATCCTTTAACACATAAGTAGCACCGTCGATAACTATCTCTTTAGGGTTGGTTGTTTTTTCTTTTTCCGGCTCGCTAGGTGTAATACCTGTGATTTCTGTGAACACAACCCAGTCGAAATTAGGTAGATTTAATACTTTTTGGCGTTCTTCTTCGCTGGTATCTTTCCAGTAGTTAGCCCACGCTTCATTCCAAGTATAGGTTTTGAGATAACCTTGACGTACAAAGAAATTAGGGTCGGCTTTCTTTTCCTCGTCGGTCATATCTGATTCTGAAATCCACTTATTAAGATAAAACTCTTCAAAATCAGGGTGGTCAATATCTTCCCATTTTAGGTTAGTTTCTTTATTGAATAACCTGACTGTGCCTTCTTCAGAACAGAATATACCACTCTCTCGATTTGTCGAGTTCCCGTAGCCTGAGTTACTGTTGCCTGAGTTACTGTTGCCTGAGTTACTGTTGCCTGAGTTACTGTAGCCTGAGTTACTGTTGCCTGAGTTCCAGTTGCCTGAGTTCCAGTAGCCTGAGTTCCTGTTGCCTGAGTTCCTGTCGCCTGAGTTCCAGTTGCCTGAGTTCCAGTTGCCTGAGTTCCAGTTGCCTGAGTTACTGTAGCCTGAGTTACTGTTGCCTGAGTTCCAGTAGCCTGAGTTCCAGTTGCCTGAGTTACTGTTGCCTGTATTGTCTTCACCAGTGTTATTATCTTTTGACATTTCGTTCTCCTTTAATTAGTTCTAACCCATCGTTTCCATATATATTCTTCACTCTCCCAGTACCAGTTAAGTTTGAAGATTTGGTAGTCTAGGAGCATATCGTCAAGTAGATTGTTATTTGTTAGATTATCGAACATTGCTTTTCCTTTCTATTATTACAGCGACCGACAACATAATCGTGCCAATCGCCCATAGTTTGATTATAAACTCGTATATGAAACTGTAATCGTTCATATCCCACCTTTCTTAATTTACCACCATCAGTATCTACCATAAATATCTATAGCGTATTGTATTCTTTGGTTCTCCATGCAATTGCCACATCTTTCGAAACCGTTTTGGAATGCTATTGTAGCATCCTCAATCGTGGTTGATTGCTTTACTAAGTTATTGGCGTAGATTTCGCTACCGTTCAATTCGCTCATCATGTAATCGAGTTGCACGTTTAGATCCTGCCAGTTTGGTAATGATTGCAGTTTATTTCTGCGTTCACCTAGCCACTGGCATAAACCGTCGCCATCGGTTCTGAACTTATGCTCTTGGTACAGATTACCCATTATCCCAGCAGTCTGTTCTTTGGTATAGCCTTTGTCTATTAAATATAGCCAAATTACTTGTTCTGGGGCGTTCTGTGGCTGTTCAGGTTCTAAGACGGCTATAACTTCATCTTTCTTTATTGCCTCGCCCTGCTTGTTTATAGGGCGTATTATTTTAAACTTTTAACAATCGTGAGTGCTGCATCTTGTACATTATGGTTATATGCACCCATTGAGTTGCAAGTGTAAAACCACATACCGATTATCAATGATACTGATAATACTAGCGTGTAGATTATTGCCCAGGGCAAGATCGCTACAAACACTTCTTTTTTGGTATAAGTTTTTACTTCTTTTTTTGTTTGGTTTGTTTCTTTTTTTGACATTACTGTCTCCTTTTCTCTTGATTACCTGCGAGAAACCACCTTGACGCGATTTGATGTAGGCTCGCAGTCCTACACCGTGGAACGGATTGCACGTCCGACTCGGTTGGTTGGTCTCTTGTAGGCAATCAAGTTGTTAATGTTTATTCAATCACGGGTTACAAGCGGTTAAGCGGTTATTATTTAGTTATTAATTATTTAACTAACTCTGCTTTTATAAGACGTTCTAGTCTAAATATAAAAGCGTTGTGTTTAGTCTCTTTTTCGGTTTTGCACTCGCTATTTTTATAGTATAGCCAAGATAAACCGTCAATTACTGTCTGTGCTTGGTCTTTAGTGAGTTTTACTGTTATATATTCAGTCATAACAATGATTTTGCCATTTCTCTTGCTTCTTGAAAGCTATTGGCTTTAATAGTTAGTCTATCTTTTGCATAGTTACTATCTACTAATAATCCGTATTGATTATCATCATCTATACATATCATTACTAATGTTTCTTCATTAGCTATTTCTTCGATAACTTGAGGGTTATTCATATTATACTCATTTCTCGCTATAAACCGCCTGTAGTCCGTGATTGAATTGTTAATGTTTATGTGCGAGTTGCCTTATTCACTCGGTAGTCATTCGGCTGGACTATTCTTATCGCTCGCTGCGTCAATCTTTCTATGGACTGATAATATCAGTTTAGCATACACGATATGATATGTCAAGCATGACTTTCAAATATCCTCTCGAACACAGCCTGAATAACATTAGTTGTTACGGCATTCCCGCACATCTTGTATCGTTGTGAGTCGCTGATAGGTTCATCACCTATGCCGTATTTAGTCCAGTTATCTGGGAATCCCTGCAATCTCTCACACTCTTTTGGAGTAAGTCGTCTGATCTTTACATCTTCAGTCAGAGTATGAAGCTGCATACCAGTATCAACAGTAGGTGCTATGTCCGATACCCTGCCTCTGCGTGTTTTGCTGTTCGGTACTGATAAGTTGATCGCTTGACCGACACTAGCTTCTGCGTAGCCTTTTTTAGTGGCTTCTGGAATCATCACCATATTGTCTTTTTGGACGCTGGTAATAGTATTAGTGATGTCATCTGGTCTTGCCTCTAGCTGCTGCACTGGTGGTTCACCCCTGCCTCGTTGCGCTGCTATGAAAGGCTGTCTATTCCCACCTTGCATAGTGTTTAATGCTGGGCTGACTCCATCTGTCCCGTATACTCTGTCGTTGGAGTGAGTAGGGTTATTAAGTTGTCTTATGTATGTTCCGTCTAGGTGCATTTTTGCGTCGGTTGCGGTGAGTGTTCCACTAATTGCGGACTTCGATACTTGGTATCCGTTCTTTTTAGTAAGTGAGTTGTCATTTTCTCGGAAAGGAAATACTTGGGGTCGGGGTGTTCCTCTAAGATGTCCGACAATGATAATTCTTTCCCTATTTTGTGGCACTCCGAAGTTCTTAGAGTTAAGTACTTGCCATTGTATGTCATACCCGAGTTCATCAAGCGTGGCGAAGATGGTTTTAATAGTGTTTCCCGAGTCATGAGATAACAATCCTTTAACGTTTTCAAAGACGAATAATCTAGGTTGTTTTGCTCGCAGTATTCTCGCAAGGTCAAAGAACAACGTCCCTCTGGTATCGTCAAACCCTTTTCGTTTTCCAGCGATGCTAAAAGCTTGGCAAGGGAATCCTCCGACGAGACAGTCGAAGTCGGGGAGGGTATCAGCGTTAATTGTTGTGATGTCTCCATATGCTTTGTGTCTCCTAGTAATACTTTCGTTGTTTTGCCGTGATTCTCTCGGACTGTCGGTGCTATCCCCATTGGGTCGTAAACATTGTGCGTCTGATAACCGTTCCCCAAGTTCCCCACTATTAGTATCTTGTCCATTGAATTGCCTTTCGTATACTTTAATTGCGTATTTGTCAATTTCGCTGTAACCAACACAAGTGGGCTGTTCTGCCCTGTCTTCGGACCACGACTTGGTAGTGTGCAGATTATCCCCCTTGGGTCGTACACCCTCCAACTCTGACACTTGTTCTTTATAAAAAGCATTATTGATTCCAATTTCAAATCCCCCGATCCCACTAAATGTTGAAAAGTACCTCATTTTATAACCTCATACTCATAATCAAGGTGGTCGGGTAGCCACACCAAATCAAGTATCCGTTTTTTAACCCGGTACACCTCGGTCTCTTTTCCCTTCGCCTCTATTAGTAAATAACTTCCGTCAGCCTTTTGGCATCTGAAATCGCAGACGTAAGTAAACAAATCGGCTCGCTTACCGTCAGGTAGATAAACATATAGTTTTATTCTGTATTGAGGTATTATCTCGGTAAACTCGCCTGATTTCATTCGCATATCTAGTTCATAGGCGACCCGGGCTTCGAGTTTGGAATCATAGCGCCTACCGTTATAGGTTGTTTTTTTAGCGCCGTACTTATTGCCGTATCGTACCATGTAGACCATGTTATTCGCTCAACTCATCAATTAACTTATTGAATTCATCGTCTAGGGCTTGATTGGTATCACAGAGATTATTGCTCATTTCCACTCCATTCGTGTATCCAGTCTATTATTTCTTCGACTGTGATTGTTAGTTCATCGACCATTTATTTAATCTGTATGTTATTATTCTCTACTAATTTAGCACCGTCAATTTCTGTACCTGACTTTAGTGCTTTTCCAAGTTCTACTTTATCGGCTGATACAGTTGTAATAGATTTTTTGTATTCCTCTGGTAGTTTATCAATATCAATCACTTCAACACTGGCACTCTTTCGATAGCTAATATTTACTTTAACTGTATCAAACTTGTTGCCTTGCAGCGCACTATCAAGGTATCTTTTCAGTGATTCGGCTTTATTCTCGGCACGTTTTCGCTTCTCGGCGAATATATCCATCTCGGCCTTGTAAGCCTGTGCTTCACTTTGCAAGTTTTTGTACCACAACGCCACGTTTTCAAGCTTGGTAGTCTTGTCTATTTGTAGTTGGTCAAACTTTTCAACGTCTACAATCTCGCCTGTTTCTAAGTCGATACAGTTTAGTATTTCTTGATTGATTTCATATAGATTTGCCATTATTACATATCCTTCTTAAAAATTAGTTCTGTTAAATTGTTCATCATAGTAGTAGCTTGTTCTTCGTCCATGATTGTAGCGATTTTAGCGTCCATGATGCGATCTTCATATCCTAATTGTTTCCCCATTGATCGTATATTATCCTCTTGTAAACTTTTGTAAGCAGTTTTATCCTTTAGTTGTGATGCAATCGGTTTACTTGTCTGCTCACCGCTCGCATCTGCGTCTTCGTCAGTAACAAGTCCAAGCATTGAGCTAAGTGAATAACGTCTCAAGTAAGTGATGGCCGATCCAAGCACTTGAAAGTCGTTCATCTTTGCTAATTGAACGCCTTGTGGGATGTCTGTTGAACTTTCAATAGTTTCACCGGATTCAACATGGAAAATTATTGTTTTGATAGCCGTACCTTCAATCGGCTGAACATACCCAAGCCCATTTTTTGATAGTAATGGTTTAATTACATTGTTAATCTCTTCAAGGTCAGCAAACTTATATCCATAACCAGATGAATTCTTTTTTATTGTTGGTACTTCTTGTTGGAAAGCGGCCAATGCTTTATATATTGCTTTCATAACTATCTCCTCGGCACAACTGTGTAAGTAGTACCGTCCGTTGCTCCTAACGGATACTCACTATTAATTTTGATGACATTTATTATCATTTCGTAATCCTTTCTATGGTTGTTACTACTCCAATTTTAGCATACACGATATGTAAATGCAAGTATTGTCTAGTCTTTTCTGCTAATTCCCTGCACTGTATAGCCTCGTTTTTGGTGCTAAATGTTCCTAAATGATCATCGCCAATATATGCGACCCACCTATCGCCTTTATTTTTAGTTTCTAACATACGTATACCAACATGCCCATATTTATTTAATATTGGTTTTCGTTTCTTTCTAATATTTTTATTAAGACTAGATCTTCTATTTAAGGCTTGTTGGCTATATGTCGCCCACCTAACATTATCAGGTTCATAATTGCCATTATTATCAATTCGATCTAGTGAGTGTTTTGGTGATGGCTTATCGCCGATGTGGTTGTGGAATGCTTCGAAGTCATGTAGCCATTCGTCACATACTTTTATACCACGTAATCTATAGTTTTTGCTATATGGGTAACTTGACCTATAACATCTAGTTATCATATTCTCCCAAGCCTTATACTCGGGCAATTTACTTTTACATTGTATTTTTGGTATATAATAATTCATAGTAGTCTCCTTACTTGCTTTAGTCGGTATAAGGGGGCTACTTTTTTGTAACCATCTTATGTAATAATTATACACCAGACATGATATAATAGAAACGCAAACAAGCATACTATTTGTCTTGGGGATGCCAACCCTTCCCACGTCAACCTTTTCTATGGAGTATGCTTGTTTTGTTTTATATTGCATTTGCTAAATACTTATGCTTAAATCAAAATATTATCAAACTCGATTAGGTATGAACTAATAAATGAAATGATACGATCCTTACAAAATGTGGTAATGATTTGACAACAAAATTATACCCAAGCACCGGCCTATAAGTTACCCTCAAACTTGGCCGGTGTTTATTTTATGCACAGGAAATCCACAACGTGATTATGGCTATTGAAATTAAATCAAATTAAATATATACTCGTAAAGACTAGCTACCTTATCGAATAATTTGGTAGTTAGTCCATAAGAGGTAAAAGAGAAGAGCCTCGCTAGAGACTCTTTCAGCTACCTTATCGAATTACTACTATTGTAACAATTCGATCAACCTTATGCAATAGCCCTGCAGGCAAAATATAAACGAGTTATCCACACTCGCATTATTAACTAATACAATTAAGGGGTTATTAAATGGCAAAACCAATCTCGGAACTAGTAACTAGTAAAAAGGAATTAGTAAATAGTTTAAAACTAGTTACTAGTTGTCAAAATAGACTAACAAATTTGGAAACTAGAGTAAGGGTTTTAGAACTAGGTAGAGATTTACTCTGTTTGGAATACCCAAACGATATGACAGCTTGGTATTGTAAATGTTACAAAGAACTAGGTGAAGTAAAGTTTGGAATTATATGCTCAATGGCTAGACAAGGGCGAAAACCAAAACAACTGTTCGGGTGGCTTTTGAAACAAGAGTTGATGAAATGAAAACATATAAAACTAAGATCAAAGGCCTTACAGGAAAATCATCTGAGATATTAGAGCTTTTAGGGAATGCTAAAGCGACGGATATTATCACATTAAAAACGCTTGGTGATATGTTTGGGAATGAAGAATCATATAACGCAGTAGAACAATTATCACGCAGAGGTTTAATTGAGATTTATCCAGATGGAATTGAACTAATAGGGTTATAATAATCACTATGAAAAGCAAAATACACTGTAGTTGTTGTAAAAAACAAATACCTTATTCAGATGTAGTCTATGGTGATAATGGCAATCATTTTTGTGAACAGTGTTTTGTCCGACCGACTCGTAATAAATTATTCTCAGAGAATAAGAGAGATTTTTACAAAGACCGTCAGAAATGGAATGACTATGCAAAACAAGTAAATGCTATGTTGGATATTAAATATAGGCCTGTGGCAATTTCTAAGCCGTTCTGCGACGAGTTAATAGGAAAAACGTATAACGTGTCATAAAGCAAACCTATCCGTAATAAGGCACGATTGGGAAACGTATTTATAATATCACAAAAAAGGCGTACCATTTACTTAGCACATTAAAAAGGAGGCGGTCGGATTGGGCAAGAAGAAACGGAATAAGATGAAACTGGCTAATGGCGAGTGGAAACTTGCAGGTAAAACCAACAAACATCATATTTTGGCAAAAAGTCGTCATGGGACGTACAATCCGATGAATATTGTCAAATGGGACATAAATGTTCATCGTGCGTTTCACTGGTTATTTTCTAACCGTACGCTTGAAGAAGCCGCAGAGTATCTTCGTCATATGAACGAATTGAAACTACTCGGCATCGAGCCAGACCCCACTTGGGGAATACAATAATGTGTAAAGAGGACTCTAGTAGTCCTCTTCTTCTTCGTCATAGATAGACCAGTCCTCTATCATCACCGTATTTTCTAAAATACGTTTGGTCATTTCTCTTATAAGCTTTTTGCGTATCTCTCGGCGTTCCTGCTCCCCATTTAATAGGTAGATGAGTTCGCCTATCTGGTCATCATCAAGGGCATCAAGGTTCTGCTCAATCTCTATGTCATCAAGTAAGAGATTAAGCCGTTCCATCAGTACTCCAGTTGCCTACGAGCCAACTCTTTTTTTACTCTGGTGATGACATAGTTGTATTCTGGTCCTTCGTTGCAAACGCTGTCGTGCAGTCTCAAAAGGTACTTGTCTGGCATCTCTTGCAAGTCATCTTCTATGGTGGTGTAGATTTCGCTGTCAAACTCTACAATTTCTCTGGTGGCTATCCTGCCGATTGACTCTCTGGTTTCCCTGTTCATACGCTCGGCAGATAGGTCGATTACTTCCCTACTGATAGTGCTTGGTTGTCTTTCCATAGTTCACTCCTTAATTCATATCTCGTAACCACCGCCAAGTGATTAAATTATTTTATTGTTCAACGCACTTAAATTGTCCGTTGCTAATTCCTATAACATTGTCTATTTCGTCCGAGAACCAATTTCTTAGTTCGTTTTTGATTATTCGCTTGAACGCTTCTCTTTGCTCTTTATCTGAAAATGTTGCGTCGCAGATGGTAAGCATCTTCCCTTCAAGATTTCTGAAATTAGATTCGTGCAATAGCGGGTAACCACTTTTATACGAACCACCTATTTCTCCATCTACACAATTGTGTTCTACCACATACCCAAACGGCGCAGCAAAATCCATTGTATTGCCCTCGGCAACTATATAATTTACTTTTGCATCTTTTGGCGTACAGTATAACGCTACTAATTTGTTCATTACTAAACTCCTCTAAACTAAACTTGAGCGGTGGATTTGAGATATGAATTGTTAATGTGCTTTTATCGTCAGCTTTTCAAAAAATCTTCAATAGCGTTTTGCAAGTAAGTGGCGATAGCTATGCACGTTGCTAGTGATATGTTGGCTAGAGCTGGGTTATTTGATAGATATTCCGATACGCCAGGGATAGCCAGTAAACCTAAGACGAAAGCGATTATACCAACTACGGCTTGTAAGAAAGTCCTTAGTGCTTTGATTGATGGTTTTGATTTGTCGAACATATTATCTCCTCCAGCTTTTAAGAAAGTTAATTATTATTGTTACAATTTTAGTAACCCAATCGTATAAGGTGGTGGTTTCTGGTGGTTCAACAGGCGGTGTAGGTGGTACAGGTGGTTCTATAACAGGCTTTGAACCCTCGTTGATAATCGTGCTAACAGGCGGGACAGTAACGTCCGAAGCCACGACACGTTTGACTTCCACACCGTCATGCTTGGTTATCGTGTAGGTGATAGTCCTCTTGCCGTCTTTGCCCTCTATGACGTTGGTTTTACCGACTTCTAAGTTATGGTCTGACTGCTTAACGGTGTCGTGCAGGATAGGGGTTACTTTGGTTTCCGAGGTGATTTCCTCCCATATAAGGGTCTTGACCGAACCGCAATACTCACTCCAGCCGAGGTATTTACAACCGCCGTTATATTGTCCGTAGACTGCGATAATGTCGTTAAGATTAGGGTGCAGGTATCCTTGTGGGTGCGTACCGCCTTGTGTTGATGAGGCCACCATACCGTCATCTAATGAAATAGCGACGTGTCCCTCTGGTACGCTTCCTAATGAAAAATAAACCGCACAAGTCTTTCCTTTAGGCGGTAGGTCAGTGTGGTTCTTGCCTCCGTAGTTGGCGTTCCAAGCCACCGTAGCATTGGCATAAGGGTGGTCTGTCCCGAAAGCGTCCTGAACGTATTTAAGACACCAACCGCCCGTGTAAGGTACTCGCCAGTTAGCGTCCCTGCTCTGTATCCAAGTCATTTATTACTCCTTTTTACACCGATAGTAGCCACTACGGTTTCTTTGGTTAAAATAATATCCTCGCCGTATTCCAGTTGGCGACCAGCTATGACGTCTTGAGTAGTGGAGATTTTATCGAGGGTTTTGCAAACTCTGTTCTGGAACTCTTGTTTTTGCTTGGTGTCCTCTTGGCGACAAACTCTCTCATCGTCGAAAGATTTATGGACTTTTTCCAGTATCTCGGATAGTTCAGAAATGACTTTGGTGTTCTCTTTGATGTTACTCTTGTTGAAATTGAATTGTTCCCGAATAATCCAGCCCAAAAATCCGACTGCCGTTCCCAGTACTCCGATTATTGATAGTATTACTTCAGGTTCAGTCATTCTATGCTTTCCTTTTTTCCTTATATTCTATCATTTTATTCCTTTATTATATTGAGTGATTATGGCAACTAGGCAGTCCGCTTGAACATATAAACTACTATGTAAGGTTGCATGTTATTATGAGCATCACCACCGCCAGCGTTCATTGTAACTCCCGTAATCTCGTTTACTGTACCAGCATTAGTACCATAAATACTATTACCGCTAGTTGTTTCTGCAGCATACTGTCTAGGTCTTACTAGATTGTGGTAGTGTGATGGAATCTCTGTGGTTGCGAGTGTGTGTGTTTTCGCACCACCAGTCTCTTCAACTGTATCAAAGTCTGCGTCTCCGCTATCTAGTCCAACTAGCACCTTACCAGCCCCAAAAGCAACCCAAGTGCCTATACCGAACAGAGTTCCTGGGTTAGTTGAAACAGTTGTCGTATAAATACACCCCACTGGGTAGAATAAGTTATACATCGTGGTTAGTGTTGGCATAGCGTGTTGATGGTCTCTACGAGCCGCCACAGTAGCAGTTCCAACCGCCGCGCTATTGCCTAAAATACAAGCCGTTGGGTCGTTTGCGTCGAATAAAGCTTTGTTAGCGTATGAAGTCTCGCCATTAGCTATCCCTACTACATTTATAAGTCCAGCAGCAGGGGCAGTAGCTTTTAAGAGTAAGCCGTGATTAGTCGTGTTAGCGTTTAGGTCGGTGTTGTCATCAGGTGCAGCCAAATCGTCCAGTTTGAAATCGCCCGCTGTTTGGTCACCAGTGTTTGAACCAGACAATGCAAGACCACTGTCTTTTATCAATTTACCTGTTATGCCATCAAATAAAACTACATTATTAGCGGTTGCACCTGCTGGTCCTACCACATCACCTGAACCAGATGGTGCAGACCAAGTCATATCATCTTTTAGAAAAAGCCCTGCTGGAGTTGGTAACTTTGGAAACCAACCGTGTTTTGAAGTAGATGAATTGTTTGTAGTCACGTCAGTGATTGTTATAGTAGCGTCAGTAGGCAGTGTTTGATCGCCTGTATTAGTGCCTGAGAGATTTGCGAAAGTAACCGTATCATCAGTATCTAAACCAAGACTATCCCTAGTGGGTAGAACTTGGTCACCAGTATTTGTTCCAGCAACCGAAGCGTCTAATGCTACTGTCAGAGTCTTAGGCGTAGTTCCAGCCGTAATCGTAAAGCCAGTGGCGACAGGCGTTACAGGATTGGATACTTTAAGTTCAGGCGTCCCGTCTGTGTAAGTAAGAGTAGTATCAACCATCCCACCAACAGCGTCTTGAGCCATCTCATCGGTGTATTGGGTTAGACTGCTATAATTACTGTTTACGGCGTTATCACCACTGTTTATCCCTGATGTGTTGCCTATAACTATTTTCTCAGCATTAGTTACATAGTTGTCATCAGCACCCTTTACTGGTTCATAAGCAGGGATAGTTTTATTAGTGAGAGTTTGAGCGTCAGAAGTACCGACAGGATCGCCAGTTATCCCAAGTGCCGAAGTTACGTTAGTTCTAACTAATTTTGATTCACTGTCATCATAGATGAGAAACGAATCGGCCGAACGGTCGATAGTCGTTTCTAAGTCTTTATCAGGTATTTCAAAAGTAGCCATTTGTTACCTACGCTGGAGTTGTTACTGATATTACTGCTCCGTCGGATAGTGGTCTATATAGACAATAGAAATCTATTTTACCAGCAGTTACGGCGGCAGTCCCGATTGTCAGAATTATATCCGCACCATCATTCACTATTTGCATACTAGGTAATGCCTCAACGCCGACGCCAGGGGTTGCATCAACCCATATATCGCCATCATCAATATCAGTTCCAGTAGTTTGTGCGATCAATCCTGGAGTATTACCAGCCACACCGACTTCAAGTGTTGCGCCTGCTCCAGCTAGGTTGGTATCACAAACACCGAATACTGTTACTAAACAATTGCCTGTTACCGTAAACAACGTATGTGCTGCCGCTGTTCCAGTTGTTAATTCTGCGAATGTCCAAGTAGACTCAAGGCAAAACGCTTCATTAGTGTCTATCGTTCTAAAATTTCCATCTCTTTGTAGTGCTGGTTTGGTCATATTTTCTCCTAAAATAAATAGCCAGAGTAAGCTCTGGCCTTTGATAAAAGTATACCACATTATTTCTTATTCATATATCACTTGGCAATTACAATTTGCTACCGTTATTGTTAAGAACAACCCATTAGTGAATATAACACCGTCATTAAATGGTACGGTTAGAGGTACTGTTTGGTTTGTCATAGCACCTGTCGTGTAATCAGCCATTCTATTCTCCAATAAAAAACGCCTGACAAGCTCAGGCCATTTACTAAATTATAACACGATGTGATATAATCCCGATATATGGAAAGTAATAAAACTCCAATGCCAGGCTACTGTTTGGCTATTATTGATAAGACACAAATGAGCAACGTAGATTTTAAGGGTGATGATAGATTTGATTTACCTCAGACTGGCATACTAACAAAACTAACAAAACAAGATGAAGAAAAAGCCTTTGACGATAATGGTACTACTTACGGTTCGTTAATCGGTAAAAGAGTAAGTTGGGCTAAATATGCCGAAGCCGATTGTTTGATTTACGATAATGATTTGAAAAAAGACATAGTTATAATCTCATTGGATAAATTAAGGAGCTACGAGTGAAACCGGATATATTCCCTAAAAAAATACTAATCGGTGATGATGCTAGAGAAAAGATTTCAGCTGGTGTTGAAGTTATGTATGAGGTTGCTCGTGCAGCTTATGGCCCGAAAGCCGGTAATGTGATGTATGAGAATAACTGGCCTGTCGGTGCGTCTAAGATTTCACGAGATGGCGTAACTAACCTTGAAAAAGTATCGTTATCTGACAGAGCCGAGAATATAGCCGCCAAAGCCGTACTACAAGCCTCTAAAAAGAACAACGCCACAGTCGGTGATGGTACTACTGCTGTAGCTATCCTAACCTATCACTTATATGTAGCCGGTCGCAAATTGATCTCATCAGGCCATAACCAGATGGAAGTTGCCAAGATGATAGACGATACGGCTGAAAAAGCCATTGAATATATCGACTCCATAAAAGAACCGTTAACTGATGACGGTCTTTTAGATGTTGCCAAAGTATCTTGTGGTGATGACGCAATCGCTCAACTGTTGGCTGATACCGTAAAAGAAGTCGGTTCAGAGGGTGGTGTAACCGTCGAAGAACACACAGGGCTTGGCGTTTATGCCGAGGCTATTGATGGATTCTATATGCGAAAAGGTTTTACTGATGTCAGATTAGTTAAAGACGGCGGTACTTTAAGTTCCGACTTTGAAAACGTACCTATATTCTTAACTGATAAAGTAATATCCCAAGACAGGGAAATGGCTTCAATCCTTAACCAGATTGTAGGTAATGGCTACAAAGAGATTCTGATACTAGGCGAAGTTATGCAAGACGCTTTAGAGTTCCTAGTTATGCAACGCACATCAGGCAAGATAATCGCTACCGTTGCTGGTATTCCGGCCACCGCTGGTATGAAGTCTATCGTATTAGATGATTTGGCGGCTTTGACTGGTGCTAAAGTATATAATCACGGTAATTCAGCCGATGACTTTAATCTTGATTTTCTAGGTGCAGCCAAACGAGTAATCGTTGAGGAATTAAGCACCACTATTCTAGACGGCGCTGGCGATCAAAAAGAGATTAAACGCCGTTTAGATGAGCTAGAAAGCCAATTAGAATCCGAAACGCATCAAGTAACTACTATGGCCATAAAAGACCGCATAGCTCGTCTCAAAGGGCGTGTAGGCATAGTAAAAGTAGGCGCTCCAACTGACATCGACCGAGAAGAACTAAGGCTTAGGGTTGATGACGCTGTATGCGCCTTACAAGCCGCTAGACGTGATGGCATAGTTCCTGGTGGTGGTACTACACTTGCTAGAGTAACTGGCACTCCGTTTGATTCCACCTTGCAACAATTATTCATAGAGTTAATGAATAACGCCGGTGAAAAAGCCGAGTATAAGTTAGGTAAAGTTCTGGAAAAGCCAATCGGTTTTGGCTACGATTTAAAGAATATGACCGACGAACCGATAGATTTAAGAGAATCTGGCATCATTGACCCTGCTCTAGTAATAAAAGAAGTTGTCAGAAACGCTTGTTCAGTTGCAAGTAAATTAATCACCACAACGGTCGTAATGGTGTTTTCTGACGAAGCCAATGAAACAATGTTAGATATGATTAAGGAGGGAAGACGATGAGAGTTTTTATCAACGATGAAGAATATCAAGGAACGCCAAAAGAGATAAACGAGTTCCTAAGTCTTAGACAAGACAACACTATAAATAGTAACCCATTTGAAGCGTCCGATTTTGTACCATTAGTTGAAGAATCAATCAATCTAAGACAAGAAATTGCTAAAAACCCCAACTATAATCCATTCGGCGGTGTAGTGCCTAGTAAAGAATCCGAGCCTGACATAGAAACTAATACTATCAGTCCAGTTGATGATGAAGATACCGGAGTTAAAATACAGTGAGGAAAATAATCGGGCAAGTCGTTAACGGAAAATTAATAGACGGTAAACCCGAAAAAGTTAGCGAGCAACCATTACATAGGGAATTTGTCCGAAACAGTATGCGTGAAAAGTACGCTCGTGATATAGTCCAGCCATATAAGAATGGCAAACCGAACCAAGAGTACATCGAAGCCTATGGTAAAAAAGAAGCCAACGATTATTTTGGCATAAAAGGAGATACAGGTGAGTAAAAAAAGCGACATACTAAAAAAGAAATCCGACACTCAATACTACGATTTAACAACTGAAGAAATAATTGAGGTTGCCTCACTCCTAGCCTTAGTTGAGCAAGCCAGACACGCCCAAGATTTTATATACTCTCGTATTGTCCAAAACATAGCCGATCGCCACGAAATATCCAATAAAGATATATCACTTAACTTTGACGAGATTATGGAACAAGGCGCAAAAGTCGCTAAGTTAGTTGTTAAAAGCTAATAAGCATATTGACTGGTTAAATCAGTCGCACCTGTTCCGGTATAATTCAAAAATGGTGCAAAAGCTTCTTGTAGAGTAGCTATTTTAGCTTGTACAGTCTGTTCACTATCACCAGCCCTAGGCAACATTCTTTCATAAAATGCCTCTTCTTGTTTTGTCATAGCCGCACCAGTTCTAGCCCTAGCTAGTGCATCAAGCACATTCTGAGCCGTAGCCTTATATTCACCAGTTCCAGCTATGTTACTTATAAGTCCTCCGACAATTGGTAGGTTTTGTCCAGGTATTGTGGTTCTGGTAAGCACACCTTCATCTTGTGATAATTGGCTCGCCAATGATTGCAAAGCCGATGATCCAGATGTAGCCAAAGCATATTGTTGAGATGATGGTCTGCCGTATTGTGATTTTGCTTCTGTTGCCTCAGGATTTAAGAAATTATACAGAGTAATGTATTTATCCATATTAGCACCGCCAGTAGCAGCTAAATCGTTTTGAATATCTTGAGCAACTGCCTCTTTGGTATAGATAGAACTTGGTGAAGTTGCACCACCTAATGCACTTGCTCCAGTCGTGCCATAACCAGTTAATCCAGTAGTACCATATCCGCCGATGCTAGTAGCTCCAGTCGGTTCTATCCCAGTCGTAGTTGGTTGACT